>SESG01013904.1_pt1 | contig 26595 bp, 15 predicted proteins | sample 3171421 | NCBI WGS metagenome assembly SESG01 (sample SAMN10866946, study PRJNA518727) | freshwater metagenome | biome: subpolar coniferous forest; feature: holomictic lake; material: water; isolation source: holomictic Lake 227, 6 m and 8 m depth | place: Canada: near Kenora, Ontario | collected...
TCGTGCTGATTTTATTTATGCTTAATTGTCATCAGTCCCAATTCGAACGGCTTAAATCTTATTCTTGAATCGTCTTGCTCCTTTTCCTCAACCATATTTCTAAAGGTGAATGATTTTCCGAGTTCTATCTCATTTTCGGAATTTTTAAGATTGGAAACAAGTATCGTGTCGGTACTTATAAAATCCTCAACACTTATTCCATCCCACTCCCGTTCTCCCAGAAATTTATTATTGATAGCTCTCAAAGGCACAACTCCCTGTCCCCAGGCTCTTGCAAGTTGAAAAGCGTCAGTTTTCCCTAACGCTATTCCCATCCTGCGTTCATGGACAGTTTCACAGGCCACATGAAACAGCCAGCTAACCTTGCCGTCTTTTCGGTCAAGCTCATAAAGGGAAGCACCTTCATTCATAAAGCTTGCAGATGTTTTATCGGAAGATTCAACCGCCAGATAATAAGGGCTCGCGACTCTGTTTTCAGCGGTCAATGATCGGACATTTGGATTGAATCTGAAAGCACTGTCAATGCTTGAAGCTGTATCGAATTCAAGGGCCAGATAATCGCTCCATTTGGTCGCGGCATCAAAACCGTTACGCGGGGAATATTTTACGTCTATTTCAGCATAATCACCGTCATCGCTGAAAACTACAGTTGTCAATACCGTTTGAACATCTGGGTTTTCGAGCATCCATGTGAACTTCGCGAAATTCAATGCGCCCGCCTTCTTCAACTCAAATTTAAGCAACTTGAATTGTCCGTTCTTTCTATCGACAGGACTAAAGGAGAATTTCTGTCCTTTATAGCTTAGTGCGATTTTCGAAGACTCGATTCCTATTTTCCAGATCCCATTATCAAATGGTAACACGGCATCTTTCATTTTGGGGACAGCAGTCGGTTCGGATGATGAAAATGCCCTGAACGGACCAACCACATAAACTCTGCCATCATACTGAACAGTATCTCTCCCGCAAAACTTCACTGGTGATTTTAATCTTGAGAAGCTTAGCGTAATTTCCGATGCGTTATACAATGAGAAAGAATTTTCACCGGCAATTTTTTCATTTACTTTATTGAGAGTGCAGGAAACAGCCGAAGCCAGTTCAGTAATGCACTGCGCCAATGTTTCACGCGCGTAAGGGGTTGCAACCGAATTTGCAGAGTATTCGCCTCGCCGCACTTCCTGGACATAACAAGCGTCATGCGCATCCATCAGGCAAAGTTTCTCCACAACTTCGTTTATTGATCCGTACAACTCGGACAGCCTGCCGGTAGCATATGCAGCGAACAGCAGTTGCCTTCTCAGTCCTGTCAGGGCATAAATCCGTTCATGGTGGCTCAGCGCGTTCGCGTTTGCCTCGCTCGGATAAAAGAATTTCTCGGAAAACTTATATGAATCGGCATAATAGGACTTAGCTTCCAAACCATCTTCATCCACACCTATAAACGCATCTTCCGGTAACGCAAAACGTCCCCAGACAGGGGCGTATTTATGGGCAAGGATCATCTGAATCCGAAACGCCCCATATGACATATCCTGGAAGTTCACATAATTTAACTTCTTGCTTTTCGCGCCATATTCATCGTGGATCAACGGCAGATCAAGGAAATAATTATTCCCTTTCCGCCCCATGGCGGGGATGGGGACGGTCATGGCTGGCAGACCATGTCCAGACGGGCTGACCCATTTGATGAACGTGGAATTCTCCGGCGGCGCATCTCCATGGTTCTGGGAGATATGAAAAGCATTCCTGTATCCGAAATGTTTCAACAGTTCTGGCATTTGAGCCGAAAAGGAATTTTCCTGGCATTGATAGGTGTCCGGAACATTGCCGAAAGTTTTCCTGAATGCCTCGCCCCCTTTTTTCAATTGCCAGTACTGAAGCGACAATGGCGACATCAGCGCGTATGGCAAGGAAAATGTCCCATTAGTCAAATCTATCACGTTCCTATCCCATAATTCTTTAATCCTCCGGCCAAACTGGGGATATCTGCGGGCCAGGTTTTTCCAGCAGGAACCTCCTGCCTCAATGCTCATTTTATAGCCGCATTTCTCGGCAATATCAAGAAATGAGGAGATTATCTCACGGGAATATTCGGGCCATTCCAATTCAAAGAAACCTTTGTCTTCAAAAAGAATGCCGAGATGAGGAACATCAATGAAAAGCAGATCCATCCGGGAACTCTTATTCCTGAGTTCAGCCAGTTTTTTAAAAGCTCCACCTAACAACTCGGCAGTTTCGCTTTTCAATCCTGCTTTCCACGACTCCATCGCCTTTGAGTAAAATATGTCTGCATCCTTTACCATGTCTTTCGGGAAGCCGTTCATTTCCAGAAACCATTGAATGAAAAGGCGGTTGACTCCATAGGCTTGAAAATCCATCCTCATGTCGGACTGCCATTTTTCCGTGCCATTTTGCGTCGATTTCAAACTGCGCTCTTCAAGCAGCCTGACAACAATGTCCGCGCAAAGCGTCCACCCCCGCCCAAACGTTTCATTCCTCAAATAGCCGAACATCGCAAAAAGCTCAAAGCCAACCGCCAGAGCGCCGCTCTTCCTGACAATTGCCGCCATATCGCCTAGCCGCCAGACAGCGGAAGTGCTTTCATATCTGTCAAAAGGCAAAGTGAAAGGATAGAATAATTCACCTGCCGGCGTAACAAGTTTTTCCTTTTCAGATGAGCGGCCGCGCTCCTGTATCTCAACTCCCTTCTCAGGCCTGACATAAATACCGGGACATTCAAGTTTCTCAAAGCTTTCGGATGCCTGGGCGCAGGCCGTTATTATGAAATCGCCTTCTTTGAATTTTCCGTCACAGCCATTTTCCCATTCGGGGATAATTCCGGCGATTGCATGAACGAGCGGGTCAAAAAGCACTCCGTAGCCTTCCATCCACCCATACATGTGTTCCCAGCATATACGTGGCCTTTCTTCTCTGAAATTAACCGCCTTTGGAAAAATGTAACGAATTCTTTTCATTTGCCTGCCTCCTTAAATATTTCATTTTTAACCACGAAACACACAAAACACACGAAAAATAATTTTAAGCTCGTCTTATGATATTGAATATCTCGAATTCCTCAGGCTCCAGCGTCAACCGGAGTTGCACCGAATTTTCATTAATGGAGACTATTGAGAACGCTTTGTCGCAAGTGAATTTGTCCGCACTCAATCCCGGCAGATTCAGGATAATCAACGGCTTAATAGTTATCGCTGGCATCGGATGGGCGTCCTCTTCAACGATTATATGTGTATCACCTCTGATATCCTTGAACGCGATGACTTTTCCGGCATCCGTATCAACCACTGGATTACTCAAATATTTCAAGACCAGTTGGGTCGATTTATTGATCAGCTGACTTATGCTGTCCCGTCCGTAGCAGACACGGTTGTACTGGTCCTGACGCCTCACGAATGTAGGCGGAATATTAAACAACGCGGTCTTTCCCCATTTTGTGCGGTTCGGTAATATAGACAGCCGCGTCGCCTTCGCTTGGCACCTTGGCGACCTGGCTTTCCCTGCAGATCATTTTCTCCGCAAAACCGAATCCCCTGATGCAGCCCACTCTGTCGCCAGGATGGCAATAGGAGACATTCCCCCCTATTTCAAGGACACGACCAACCGCCTCATGACCGTGAGGATGCGGATAAGGCGGGTTGTTCGGCGCAATCTGCCCGGCAAAGAGTTTGTAGTCCAACTGGCAAATCCCACAGGCTTCGACTTCAATCAATACCTGATCTGCTTCCAATGGCTGCATGTTTTCCTCTTTCATATTATCTCCAGCTCAATTGTTCCATTCCGAAAAACTTCCTGTATGTGTTTACGGCGGTGACATAATTTTCGGCTTTAACGTCTTCGTGGACAGAGTGGCTGTTGTGGAGGATGTGTCCGCCCCGGCATTGCAGGCCGAGTTTCAGACAGTTTATCACTTCCTCTTCAACTTCATCTTTTGTTCCGTGACATAGGACATGCCTTGCGTCAGTATTCCCGATGATGCACACCTTAGAGGCAACTCCCTCTTCGAGCAATTTCTCCATGGTCATTCCGGCAGCCTTGTCGACTTCCTTGTAGCCGTCAGTTCCCGAATTGAAAAAAAAGTCGTCCTTGATCGGCCAGTGCTTGCCGTCGGAAGTATAAACAGCCCTGGCTCCGTTTTCATGAATAACTCCAACGTGTTCCTTAATAACAGGAAGAATGAATTCACGATACATGTCCGGGGAAATGAATGGCCCTTTGTCGCAGCTGACATCTCCACCCATCGCCACAACGGCATGTCCGTCCTCTATTAGTTTACGGGTCATCCAGAATGCTTTCTTTTTCTGGATTTCAAGCCAGCGGAGATACAGATCTACCTCATCTATCATCCACATGAGCATGAAAGGGGGGTAGAATGCAGCACCTGTTCCGGCGCCAATCTCAGCCATGAAAACCCAGTCGAGCCCATTTTCCTCCGCAAGTTTACGGACTCTCCTGTAGACAGGATCAGGTTGGTATTGGAAGTTCTTTTCACAGGATTCATCATAGGATAAAATTAATTTCCTGAGTTCATCCTCATTTATCCTGTTCGATGACGAATCCTCATCTTCAGGGTTTGCCAACTCGATCATTTTTGTTCTTTCATTCAGCATGAATTCGACATTGTTGAGTTTCCATCTGCTTTTACCAAGCTTCACAGGTCTCGTATAATTTTTATCGACAGTGCAACTGTTTAGGCGCACCATGTCGAGTCCGAAATATTTTGCCATTTTAAAGGCGGCCTGTGCTTCGGCTTCGACTATTTCCCCCCAGGCGATCCCGTCGGCTTTAGCATCCCATGCCATCGTTGCGTCGGTTCCGACAGTCCTCCCGCAAATCGGCCAGTGAATCGGATGATACGGCTGGAAAATTTCAAACAGCGGGGTAATGTCAGGTTTCTGATGGTTCAGGGCCTTCATGACCCGTTCTCTCGTAAAGGGCATGGTCTTTCTCCTAATATATTGTTTTATGATTCATGAAACTAACCCAAGTAAAGCTTGAACTCCAACTCATCCTTAATCAACGCACAATCAATTCCGGAATTCCACCAAGACCAAGAGGCCGCAACTGATAGGCTGCCCTGTAATGTGCAGGATCGCTCCATGGCAGATTGTGATGCAGTGTACCGAGTAGATTGCCCAGGTTCGAATAAAGATCGGCTTGGATAATATTTACTCCCCTATGAAAAAACTCCGTGCAATCCGCTTCAAAAGGCTCACACCACAACAGGCTCACATGCTTGCCGTTTACGGAAAGACGGATTCCTTCGCCGTCAGGTCTCGGGAACTTCAGGATATAACGTGTGTCTTTCTTTATTTCCGGAATTGTCAGTTTCTTCAAGTAACGGACAGTTCCATGGTAGAACGGCAACCCATGTTTTGCGAGATTCGCAGACGGATCGGAAGGTAGAGTATCTGCCGGTAAAATATTTGTGGCAGCGTCTTTGCAAGAGACATTGAAATCACCGATCAAATAGACGTTTTCAATTTCAGATCCGTTTGGAGTAAAACGCAACGTTCCGGGGATTGTCGGACGTTCCCATCTCACACGGCAGTCAATCTTGTTCAGGCCGGAATGAACCGCCCCGCGCAAATCCACTTTTCTGAACTGCCGGTCAAGCCAATATTCATTTTTTGACACAGACAAATCCTTGCCGTTGGCTTTGAAATCAGTCATGGCAATCGGATCCTCGATCACCAATGACATCTGGGGATTTTTTCCCTTGGCCAAACTCGCCTTAAATTCAAAGCGCAGGTAAACCGGCCAGTCACGCCATAAGTATTTATTGTCAAAAGCCATTTCAAGTAAGGAGTGGACATTCGGCAAGATCACAAGTCCACCACCACCGGCAATCCCCATAGGTTCAGACCACGGGGACTCATGACATTTCATCCTGCAACGTTCAATCAGCAGGACATTCGGATCCAATCTCTCAACCATCCAGTCTCCATCAAGAGATTTTATCTGAACTTTTTTAGAAATGTTTTCAGGTTTCATGGCAGTACGGCTCTTGTCAAGCATGAGAAGCAGAGAACCTTTCTCAGGAACGTCCATCTCGAATGTAGTCCGTCCGTTTTCAGAAATAGAAGAAACCATGGCAATGGAAACCTTGTCGGCTTCAAGACATTCAACAGCGCCTTCGCCATCCAACGAAATTCGCGCCCGGAATGATTTATCCTTGCGTCCGAAGGTCAGGAAATACAAATCTTTGTCTTCATCGGTACGGTGCTGATAGATCAATTCTTCGACCGGCTTCCCGCCGTCTTCGGTCACCGTCACATCGCAGCTGATTGGCTCAAGGGATTTCCTGAGCGCAGGCAAATCCGGTTTTCCAATCCGCGTGACTGCGGAACTCGCAATAAACGTTTTCAATTCTTCGGAAGGACGGCCATCAACAAATTTCGGCTGGCGTCCGATAGCGACAATCCTGCCTCCCTGTGCAGCGAATTTACGTAACAATTCAAACGTTTTTTTACTCATATTTTCCGACGGCGGTATTACGACCGCTTCGTAAGATGCTTCACCAATGATGAAGCGTCTGTCTGCGACCTTCGCATATTTCTCCATCAGCATCTCGTCACCGAAATCATAATCACGCTGGATGCGGAGAAGGTTGGCGCAGAGCTCCGAGAACTCGCGATCCAAATCCTGAACCGACTTCTGATTCATTGGGGAATACAAAGACCATGCGCTTGAAATCGGATGCAGGACAAGAATCTTGCATACGTTTTTTCCCTGTGAGAGTGCGTAACTCAACCTTGTGAAATAATCATTGAAAGGTTTGTAAAGTTCATACCCCGGAATGTGATATGAACATGAGGTCGGATAGTCTCTCTTGCGCAACCCCTTAATCGAATAGTATGCCATGTGCTGGTTCAGAAAATTGATTCCGAGAGCGTAGTCATAATCGCCCGCCACCTTGAACGAACCAACCGTAGCCTCCCATCCGGCGGCACCGAAAAGTTCAGACAGGACACGGCGTTGACCAAGCTGGCGGGCCACGCTTGCACACTGCTTCTGGAGTAGCGGTGCGTCAGGCATCAGATTACCAAGGTGATCTATTCCGGGAATATGGAAATATTCATAATGCGGCATCGCCGCACCGATTGATCTCACCTGTGAAAGCAGACTGTCCTCCATCATCATGTGCCCGGTCGAAAGTATTCCGTTTTTCTCGCTCCAGTCATAAATCTGCTTTGCGAAGTTCGCAGCAAAAAGCTCGGTGACTGTCCTATAGAAATCAATGCGGACACGGCGGTAATCTCCCTCGTCAAAAAACAGCTCCGCAAGATGCGGTTTGAGATCATATCCGCGTTTCTCCTTGAAAATCTCCTCCATCTTCCCTGTCCATGGAACACATTTGAATTTGGCCTCATGCCCCCAGAGCACATAACAAGGTTCGTCGGTGAAAGTTCCCGGCACGGTCTTGCCGAAATGTTCGCCTATGGCCTTCCGGTATTTGTCATGGGTCAGTTTGATAAACTCAGATACGACTTTCGGATTCAAGTTGTCGGGATCATGGGCGTTGTTCATCCAAACGCTCCGAGGAGTTTTGATGACCTCGAAAGTTCTTCTTTTATTGTCCGTGCGGCAAATCAATCCCCTTGCAGCATAATCCATCTTGACGGTATCTATCTGTCCGCCCGCGAATCCGCTTGGCCAGCGCTCCTCATCGTAGATCCACGCTTTCATGCCCAGGCGTTCCGCCTCTTCCGTACAGAGGCGCACGTGCTCGAACCATTCGTCACCGAGATATTCTGTCTTCAACCCGATTCTTGCGTGCATGAAGAAGCCGCCGAAACCCTGTTCCTTCATCTCCCGGATCTGGCGTTTCAATTCAGCCGGTTCCTGTTTTTCATTCCAAACCCAGAACGGGATCGGACGATAATCAACTGGCGGATTGTTCCATAATAACCTATCTATCATTTCATATTTCCTTTCCCTGCCACTGGACACTTGGGCAGTCACCCATTGTCTCAACAATTTTCTCTCCGTCAATCCTGACCGCGCACCACGTGCCGCCTTTCAGGACAAGCTCGCCTTTTTTCATACGTGCAAGAAGGTTGAGGGAATGCAATTTGACGGGAGGACGCATATTGGACATGGCCGGCCCCGGCGGCATGGCGAATCCTGCGATGTGTCCCTTGGTCACCGCCACCAGCACCTTCTTATCAGGATCAGTACGATGATTGAAAAACCTGTAATAAGTGTCTTCCGCAAATACCTGCTCCAATGGTAAAGTCAGTGTGCGGATGAGCCTGATCAAATCCTCCCTCGGATCCGGAGTGGGCATGTAATAGAGCGGCTTGTTTGGGGATTTTATATATGACAGGAAACCTTCCTGATCAAACACCTTTTCAGCGGAAGTCACATGCACGGGATAGGTTCCATCGAACCAACCGGGTTCCCAGTCGTTGACTCCCGGCAGGGGCATTCTCGCAGCGATCGCAGTTGCATATTCCGCAAGAGTGAAAGGTTTGAAACCAACCTCTTTTGCGAACTCCGCAGCAATGTCCATCTCTTTTCGCACTGTGAATTCTGGTGGCGGCCCGATGACTATCACCGGCACGTCAGCCCGGATAATTTCCATGATACGCCGATAGTATTTTTCCGGAAGGGCATTGATGTAAGGCAGTAATAGCACTCGATACTTCAGACCGTCTACGGAAAATTCGCCCTTTCCGATTTTTGCGCGCAACAGACTATCACCGCTCATGATGGAGGCATACTGCGCAGCATCAGTAAGGTGAATCGAAGCATTGACAATGAACGTGTAGAACAGACGGGTCAGCCACTTGGGGGTTGCCGCCAGCGTCTCCCATGAATACAAAAGCGCCACATCGGTGTGCGGGACAAACTGTTCTCCCACCAGTTCGTCAAAACGATCCAGGTTTTCAACATCCTGACGGAGGGCGCTTCGGGAAGGCTCCTGCGTGAAATTGACAAGCCCCTCGGAAAAATTGGACATCACATGGCTGAACCAGTTCACATGAAATAACATCTTCAGTCGGTTGGCATGCTTCATGTTCCCCACGGCAGGATAACTGAATGACCAGTCATTGTAGAACGCATCACGCATGCCCAGCTCTTTCTTAAGTCCCTCGGCAAGCATGAAGTTGTGGATGGGATACTTGTTCTCAACTTCGCTCCCTCCATCGGTCCAGGCACCGGTCAGCACTTTGCCAAGTTTGAAATAATCGATCGTGCCCGCCGCCAAATCGGTGGGGAATCCGGACCAGGTCTGGTGTGTTCCGAAAATCAGATCTTTCCGGAAAATCTTTTTCGCATACTGATTGTGTTGATTTTGAGCCACATAATTCATCTCCACCATACTCCGGTAGTAATCGCATCTCACCTGAACTGTCTTGTTTGTTCCTTCAAGACGGTTCAAATGGATGAGATTCGGGCGCAGTTCATAACCATTGAGTTTTTTGAACAGCGACAGGAACGCGCTCCCGGCCTTAAAGTAGGCCATATTTCCCATGCCCTTGCCGGGTTCGTCCCAGCCAAAACCGTCGAGAGGGATGTCGGAGTAAAAATCCAGAAGTTTCTTTTGGGTCTGAAGGTATTTAGGGTTGGCAACATCCACCAACCCGGTGGTCTGGACCGCCACATAAAATGCCGCAGGCCCGGAATATCCGCCATCCATACTGCCCTTCATCACAATACCCGCCCGAGGCACAGAATAGCTCATGTGGACGGCATGAATCTTCGACGGGGAAACCATCTGATATCCGTCCTTGTCCGGAACAAATACCGCCGATATCTCCTGAAAATTAATCTGTCCCCTCATGGATGGGAAATTTACGTAAAACTCAAAATCCCCCTCGTGAACCACTGCGTCAACCGGACAAATCGCCCACAAAGCCGCGTCAATGCAGGTTTCCACGAAGTTCTCACCCCAGTGAGCATGATCCGTATCCAGAATCATCTTGATGTTTAACTGATGTCCGTACTTCACTATTTCATTGACGGCATCGTGTACTTCGGGACTAAGCACGGTACTACGCTGATGACGCACAAACATGATCGCCGCCGAATAATTCCAGCGTGCGATTTCCTCAATATACGGCCGGGCCAATTTGGGATTTTTCACCTCGTGCGGTGAAATGAAAAATCCGCCGATCTGCTTACGACCTGTTGATGCAGTTGACTTTAGTTTTGTCATATTAATTTCCCATCTGTTTATTATTTACACCAAGTTCCGATGTAGGTCATGCGGACACTATTTTTCACAATGCTCATCATTCGTTCTTTTTCCATTAACACAATACTTTCATTTATTTTTCTTATTGACCTTCAGAACATCGAACCGCTTAGGAAACAATTGTCGTGGCTGAGAAATGTATGGCACCGACCGGGTTTTCCCATTCAACCGTTGTTCCGTTGTAACACAAGGCACCACCGGACGGGACGATCAACTCGTATATTGTCAACCCATCCGGCAATCGTATGTGCATGATTAACCTTGAAACATGGTTTGGCAATTCAATCGATCCCTTGACCATGCCCGTCGCTTTGTCGTAACGCAACTCCCAGGAAATAGTGCCGAAATGCGTTGGCATCTTCTGGACGCCAACGGCACAACCGCTTCCCAGCCATTGCCGTGCCAACCCGCGAGCCAAGTGAAGTATTTTGCCGTCTTCCATAACCATAGCGTCCCGTATGAAACGAACAACCGCCACCGGTGTCCAGAGGTGCTGACGATCACCAGTGGTCTGTTGCGCCCCGGGTTCAGGGCCGCGTTCCTCACACCAGGTAAATAGCGGTGTGCCGTGATTCAGAACCGCGTAAAGATAGTCCGCAGCGGCATCGCCTGCATTACGCAAAAGCAGGGTCTCGGCAAGATTGTCCAATGTGATCCCCACCCACATACCATCTTCCATCCATCCGGTATTCATCGGGATGCCGCCGGGACTCATAAGCGATTCAATTTTTTGGATGGTGCCAGTAATTAGATCGTGCCCCGGTGGTAGAATACGACATGGAAATGCCGCATTGAGTACTCCCCAACGGCTACCGCAGGTTTTTCCGGAGATTCCCGGAATCCAGCTATACGCGTCCTCATGGATTGCCCCGTGTTCAATGGCCTGTAACAAATCAGCGCGCGCCGTTTGGTAAATCAGCCGCAATTCATCAAGGTCCTCAGTCCGTCCTAGAATCTCCGCCGCTTCCAAGGCAAGTTGATCGGCGAACACCGACCAGATATTATGCGGGATATAGTGCCCAAAAATATCCACATTATTTGGTCCACAATCATTCTTTAGTCCGCAATCTCCGACTCCGCGCGGCATGAGGCCGTAGTGCGGGGGACGCGAACCGTCTACCAAGATGCGGGTACGCGACCTCTGCTGTTCCTGCCATCGTGCGCTTGCCGCCATGCGGGAATAAACCCGACCTAGGTATTGCCGATCGCCCGTAAGACGATAGTGCTCCATGGCTGCCCACGATTTGAATCCCGGCACGCTCCAAAAGGTATTAGTCCAACCCTGTGGATCAGCCCATTCGCCATCTGCCCCTTGCATTTCAAGATGGATCCGGTGACTCTCCTGCGCCTCATCATGAAGGCTGAATTGATCAAGGGCAATGGCGGCGATTGAAGGTTCCACGGGATTGGTGGAGCGATAGACTTCGGTACCGCATAAAATAGCAGTATAACCGTCGGCCACTGGTTCTCGCATGATAAACAAATCCGCCAGGCAGGCCTTCAACGCATTGGCAACTTTGCCATCGGGAATGGTAACGCGGCTGATCCGACTCATCAGCTCACGCCACTCCGCTTTGGCAGATTCCATTTCACGATTCCAGTCGTGGGTACGCAGCTTCGGCAAATCCGCTTCGTAGGCGCTGTAGGGGAGTACCAACCAGCCCGTTTTCTTTTCACCCGGTTCAAGGTCAAACACAAAATGCAGCGTACAAACCATATTTGAGTAATACTGTTTTTCTTTTTCCGGCCACCAGGTATCCGCACCAACGCCCACGGCCACCACCCGATCCGCCCGCTCATACATAAAGGCTAGCTGATTGTCAGGTGCCCATCTTTCCGGATCAACCCACGCCATGTTGTAACCGCTGCCTTTGTTGCCACCGCCTTTGCAGGCCAAGGTGAACCGATGCGGCAAATTATCGGTGTTGGAAATATCCACGCGAACGATGGTCGCCGTATCCGCACCGGCAACCTCCAAACGCATCGCGCCACGCGGGTCGTCATACCTGGTATCCAGTACGGGCAACCATCCCTCTGATCGCGTCCAGGAACTCGCTGAAAATGGCTGTCCGTCAATCTGCGGCGTTAACTTGATCGCCCAGGTGATGCCAGTATCTTTCGGCACCCGACAAGTGGCCAGCGGCAGTTGTGTCAAATCATGATAGGTCCAAGACAGGCGCAGGTTGTCCGGCTCCAGATCCAACATCGTCCGTTTAGTGTTACTTGGGCGTCCCACCGTCATGCGGTGCGGAGGGGCAATGGCGTATCTGAAATCGACCTGTTTCGGTTCGGCAGGTGTAACGAGCAAAGGTTTGTTTAAGTTCATTTTTTCTTTTTTTTTATTATTTCATGGAACGATGTTCCATCACTGTGTCTCGACTTCACGGTCTGACGGGCGAATTCGTCTCATGGTCATTTTCTTTGCGAAATTCGATTCGTTCATGCCGTCATTTCCTCGGAGAGCCTTTTGATTCTACACATGCCGCATCTGCGGAACTTCCGGCCATGCATTTCACCCTGAAGCCGATATCATTGTTCCGGGCCAGGATTGGCTGGACCGTGTTCATTACGGAATTGGCGGAGCGATAGTCACTGTTCCACGCGCCACCACAAATCACCGCCAGATTGGACCGGCAACTTGGGTCTGCTACCGGATCAACAAACCCACCCGGCTTGGGAACCCCATAATAAGCGCCCTCGACCAGACTTTTATCGGAACACATCTCCCAGACATTTCCCAGCATGTCGTGAAATCCCCATTTGTTCGCTTCTTTCTTTCCCACCGGGTGAGTTCCCTATGGCTCGTTATTGGGTAACCGTCACATTGAACGGAGAAGGAGGAAATCCCTCAGCATTGCGCAAGTTGGTCTGATGAGTCTCGAGCCAACAAAAGCGAACTGAGGTCACTTTTTGGCCCGCAACGCTTACAAACACCTTGTCACCGAGAATTTTTGCGGTTGCCGGGAGCCACTGCCCACCCGCCTCCTGGCCTTCAAAACCAGCGACCGCCCCCCCGTCCGTGGTTACCAATGCGTCTGCGGTTTCGGAGAAGTGCACCAGCACACCGGCCCCTTCACGTGTGGCTGAGTCAAATGAGGGCCCCGTAATGGATTTCCCAACGTTAACCCCATAGGTCTTGGCAAGGGCGAGACGAGCCAGACGTTCTCCAGTCTGCCGTTTGTTAGGCGGATGGATGGTTACCTGATTGTCCAGACTATGAACCATGCCGGTGTGAGGAACTGTAGCCGCCACACGGGCCTGTGCGGCACGCAGCTCCCCAAGGGCGTCCGGATTTTTCCCGCTCCCAAAAGGGGCAATCTCCACAAAATAGAACGGCATATCCGGATTCTGAAAGACAGTTCGCCAAGCATCAATCAGCTTTTTCATCTTCAGCTCATAGACTCCTTTGTCCTCCAGGTTGGACTCTCCTTGGTACCAGATGGTGCCCCTGATAGTCATCGGGATCATGGGAGCAATCATGGCGTTATAGACGGCTCCAGGGGTATCCACGCTTAGCAATCCCGGCGCTGGGTTAGATTGCGGAGTAAACACTTCAATGCGTTTGCCACCCCATGCGGATTGGATTAAGCCGACAGGAATGCCGAGCTTGGATTGCAGTTCTCGGCCAAAAAAATAGCCGACGGCAGAGAAGGAACCCCCATTCGGTCCAACTTTGGGAATGCTCTCCGGAGAGCAGACCGCCCAGCCCTTGATCCCTCCATTGAAACTGACCTGAGGCGTGGCTGTCAAACCAAATTCAACGGAAAAAATGCGGAGTTGTGAAATATCGGATGTCTTGATATCTTCTTTGCCTGAGGTGAACTCCAATAATCCCAATTGCATATTGGATTGCCCCGAGCAAAGCCAGACTTCACCTACCAGAATATCATGAATTGCAACCTCATTGTCGCCCCGGACAATCAGGTCACGGGATTCTGCACTGGCCCTCATCGGGGCCAACTTAACCGACCAGTTGCCTCTCTTGTCCGTCTCCGTCCTAACGGCTTGTCCACCAAAACTCACCGTGATGGGCTCCCCGTGTTTGGCTTTTCCCCAGACCCTAACTGGCTGTTCGCGCTGAAGCACCATGTGGTCATTGAAGACCGGATCCAGCGTTAATGTCACGTCAGTCGTCGGCACACAGTAACTTGTAGAGGCGGACAGAAGCAGCCCCCCCCACACAACCTTACGAATGAATCGAAGGGCAAGAATTTTATTATTCATATTTTCTCCATTCCCAAAAAATTCCACTTTTGACATAAGTTTCAGATATGTCTTCATAATTCCTTTATCAATACAACGCTCCATGGTTCTATGGATCCTTCCAAAATATAGTTCCCTCTATCATTTACGGTGAAAATCTCGACCTTCGTGCCCGCGCCGACCTTTCGAAGGGATTGCGTCTGCGAACGTGACGGCGAAGCCGGACGACCCACAGCATCACAAGCGGCCATCGCATTACCATGAATTTTGTCCAGTGTCTCGATTTGCACCGTAGCGCCTGGCTTCATTCCTGTTAATTCGACCCGGAGTGTTCCGGTCTTACCGAGCACCAGAGTAGAGTCAGCCTTATCCCTGCAGTCAAAAGACGCGACACGGACGTTACTAGCGACTTCATCCAGAGTTTCATATGCTAGGCACCCTGTCCGGTTCCTGATGCGCAATAGCTGTTAGAACTCTCTCTTTGGATTTCATTTTTCCACATCTCCTTAGAAACTTGCCACAGAAGTATGTCGGACTAAATCCCGACATACTTTTTCAGCCATACGCTGATTGCCGCATTTACTCTTTCTGGATAGCCTTCGCTGTCAGAACCCTGTATTCCCCAGAGGCGAGTGTGATTTCGCGTTCCTCGAAATCCAGTTCGGGCAATTCCATAGACTGTTTCAACTTCGTCGTGACCGACTTGTCGGTACGGTTGTTCACGTCCACCTGCCATTGAGGCGGATCGTCGAACAGGTGTATCACATTGATGGAAATATTTTTCCCTCGTTCGTCGGCGACAATCGGATGTCCGGCAAGAATATGCGTCGTTTCCACCTTGTCCACGTAGAGCGGAATATGGGCGCAACCTTCTAAATCCAGTCCCACAGCGCGATAACGGTTTTCCCCTGTTCCGTAGGTTCCCTTCACATAACCTTTTTTCTGGAAGAGTCCCGCAGTCCAGTTCCGGTTCAGGTGCGAAATTCGCAAAGGCAACGTCATATTCAGATCGGTGGACGGTTTGGGTATTACGATTTCAATTGCGTAATCTTTCGGCTCGAAGTCCACAAACCCCGCCACATCGGTCTTGGCGCCTCGCAACACCTGCAACTTTTCCGGTGCGGCAAGATATGCGCGGAGCCGCTGGACGGCTTCGGTGGTGTGAATCTTCACATCCACCGAGGTGTTTAGCGAGATAAGTTCAAATGTGAAAGTGTCGCCCTTCTTGACCTGTTTGCCTACGATATCCGCACGAACGGTCAACCAGCCCGGATTCTTCACATACTTGTTGACATCAAGAATCACCGTCGAACCTTTTACGACCATCAGGTGCGTGCAGGCCGTTGCAGGACTATAGGCGGCAAACCAATCGCCGTCCTTCAGAGTGAAGCTCTCGCCTTTTTCCATTGTCTCGCCGTTGAGCACCTTCTCAACCACATCCGGTTTGCGGCCGACCACCAGAAAGGTAGGCGTTGCTTGGGGAATCTTGTTACTGCGCAGCAACGTCAGATCCTTGACGGTGAAGTCATCCTTGAACGTGATCTCGTCGCGAAAAACGCATGGCCGCATACCGTAGCGCATGCCACGGACGGCAAGATCACTTTCACCGGGGCCGATCGTCGGGGGGAAGTAGTTCTTAAAACGCAAGGTGTATTCCATGAGCTTCGACTTGTCACCATGCGGTCCGAAGGTGTGCCAGCAATTGGCGACAGCCTTGACGTTGTCGGGAAAAATCTCGTCCTGACGCGATGCCACGGCCGCCACGCCCTCGTCGGTGGTTTCGGTGATGGGATACTGGTTGAAACGGGAACCTGATTCCGTCCCCTTATCCGTGACTAGAGTCGGTCGCGATTCCGGGAACTCGATCAAATGCATGCGTGCCGGTGGTCCTCCGTCCCAGGTAACCCCGGCAACGTCAACCGGCAATTCCGGCGCTACAGCCACCGGCAAAGGTCCCGGTCCGTGAAAAGATTTCATCATCGCGCCACCATAGTCGTTGAAATGATCGGTGCAATAGGATATGGCATCGACATCATACTTGTAGGAACGGCGCGCAAAGCTGATGGCCTTGCCCGCTTTGACATCCTCGGCGATAACGACGAGATTTTTCATCACAGTGCCATCCAGAATCAGTTTTTTATTGAAATCCTTTTCGCCATCACACGCAAAACGCCGAAACACATTGCGCCCGTCATAAATGACGATCTCCTTCAGTCCGACTTGAGAGGTCACGTGTAGCGGAGATTCCATAACCGCCGGAGTGGTCACAAATTCCTCTCCTCCAAAAGTCATCGGACGGTAGCATGTCGGCCACGCCTGAAGGATCGGGCCGTCCGACAGAAATACGTTCATTCCATCAACCGATGGATTACTCCAACGAAGCGCATCAGGCATTAAGGATTGCAGATTTCTGGCCTGTGCGTAGGTCAGAGCATTGCCGCTCCTTGCTTCTTTAATCAATGCATCAGGCGAACTCACTTCGTTGACTGATACCGGTGTTGGCGGCATAGTACTTTGAAGCGTCGTCAGGTAGTCATCCGTCATGTCTTCGACAAGTTTACCGTCCTTGTAGTACTTGATGGCCGCCAGTGCGCAATTCCGCTGAAACGGCATGCGCATGCCCTTGCCGCTCCCAGCCCAGTTGTAGTAACCGATGTTGCGCAACTGGCTAGAATGCGCTATATGAAAATCAAACGATGAACTGGTGTTGTGCCCGAAATAAACGCCCGGGCTTTCCTCGGGCTGAATGTTCAGAATGGTTTTATTGGGGCCTGTGAGATAGGATGCCTCGCTGGGCCAGAAACCATTCTCGGCAATACACAGAGTGTAATTGCCGATGTTGTTACGGATGGTAAATCCGGGAATAAGTTTCACCTTGCTGTCGGAGAGTTTTTTACACTCCGCAACGAGCTGCTCGTACTTTTCTTTTGTAAGACTCTCAAAATTCTCCATGAAAATAACGAAATCGAGCCCCGCTTTTATAGCCGCATCCTTGTAGTCCTGGACAGTCCCCTTGCCATCGCTGAACGCCGAGCGTGCACCGATGAGCCCCTTGAAGATGGTTCCGTTTTTCGGAGGAATATGCCACTGCATGACATCATATTCCCAGAACCAGTATGTGTAGTCCGTGTACTCCTTGACCAGTTTCCGATAGTTGATTGGAACGAGTGCGCTTTCACGGGTTGAATAGTCGCCACCCGTTCCGCTCTTCAGGGATGGTTCGGCGAGCCAGCGATAAGTGTTCTCAAGCAGTTGTCCAAAGTCGCTCTTCCTGTCCTTGATTCCTTTACTCAACACTTCGCGGTTGAAAATGAACTGTGTGCCCGAGCCCATTGAAAATTGTGGCATAGTGGAGATTAGGGCGATTCGTCCTTTCTTGTAATCACGGATGGCAAACAGATCCGGTTCCACGATAGCTTCACGACGAGGGATGCCCACAATCGCCATCATCCCAAGTGGATCCTTCCCTTTGACGCCGAACGCCCGCGCCTTGGAAGTCTTTGCCCCCTTCAGAACCACCTGCCAGTCCTTGTCAACAACAATGGGGTTGGTTCCGGAACCGTTGAAATATTCACCGGAAGGATACCAAACACCCGTAATTCCACTGCTGACAGGCGACAGGAGGATGTTATCCGTATATTGGAGCGGAATATCATACGAGGCGTTCGTCAGTTTGCCTTTGAATTCCGGATTGGACTCTTCGATGACTTCGCTGGCGATCTGAGCTCCCCATATCGTGGTGAGATCGCCCACCATCTGTTTTATTCGGTTGCCTTCCTCGGGCATCAGCAGGACGCCGCCACCACCGGCGACATAATCATTAATCATCTTCCGGAAGCTCTCAACCAGTTCCAGAGATGTCCGCTGGTTCTGATGGCATACCCTAAAAGCGTCCGGCGTGGCAGAGATAACCAGCACATTGTATTTCTTGATCCGTTCCGGGCTCAACGCGAAGAACTCATCCAGGTTTTCGGTGTAGTCCACCTCGAATCCCTTCGCATAAAGCTCCTTGACATAGGTCATATTGATCTGTCCACCCCTTAATCCCCCCGGAGAGCAGAACAGAATAGAGGGTTTCTGTACGGAGACATCCGCCGCATCGCAAGGACTTCCGAGAAATAGAAGCAGGGTTAAAAATGCGGACGCGATTTTCACAAGATTGATCATTCGTTCTTTTTTCATTAACACAATCCCTTCATTTATTGTTACATTAAATACGTTTCTTATTTCATCAGGGAGCAAACGAAAACTCCAGGTTGTTCACTTCGCCTGGTTCCAGATGGAGCTTGACCGGTTCCGCCTTGCCCAGCGCAGGGTTCAAGCGCACGATGGCATCCACCGCCGCGTCACCAACATTGTTCACGCTAGCTTGAATCTTCGATTGGCCATCGCTTAAAACCAAAATTCGCAATTCCTTATTATCCGCCAGAACAGGATGTCCGGCAAATATTCGGTGATTGCCACGGCGTGTGTCAATAGTAAAATATCCTTGGCTGATCACCGGGTCAACGGCACTGGGCAACCATTCCTTCCGGTCGAGATCAAAATATGCAAATGTCCAGTTCGGGTTCATGTCTGCCACCCGTATTGGAAGACGAATGGGAAGATCCGCACTGGTGACGGTTCCAACAAATCCGCCATCTGACGGTTCAATTTCGAGCAGAAATTTCGTTCCTTTCACTTTGCCAGCCTTGATGTCCTTGACCTCATACGCCGCTTTTCCGCGCAGTCCCATTTTGTTTGCGAAATTTTCCCAGTCATACGTATTAGGAAGTTCGTTCTGGCGGCCATGCATTAGAAGCAATCGATAGCGGATTTCGTCTCCGACCTTCATATCTCCTGCGTTATCAACACACACAGCTATACGAGTTCGAGCACCATCGGACACCAAGACCCTGTAACCTTCATCGAGTGCCATGGCGCCAGTGGAACCAAGTTGCGCAGGAAAGATCACCGCATAGCTTCCCGGTTTCATAGTAGCTTCCATTCCAAAATTACTGGTACTGTGCTGCCCCGCCACCGTCACTTCGGATGTAACCATCGCATAATGGTCGCCTTCTCCAGGTTTACTGACGATTGCAGAAGCAAATATTTGAAGAGCTTGCCCTTTTATATTCGCAGCCTTGTTAAATACAATACTTCCTTCCAGAAGTATGACCCCGACTTCTCCCGCTCGTGGAGTGATATTGAGGTAACGGTAATTGATTTTGGTATCTTTGAGTTCCACCGGCACTAGCTTTGGCACCCAGGAGCTTGTAGCTGAAGTAAAGTAGCCGGTAACTGTATCTTCCTGGAGAATGCCATCACGCGAACAAACCGGTATTTCCATCCGCGTTTCCGGTGTAGGCCACATTTTAGGCTGTTTGGGATCCAAGGTAAATTGATTAAATATTGTAGGAGTTATCGACCCTGCAATCGGGCGCATGCCACCGTCAACTCCCGGCGGAGAAATACGAAAAGCCCGCAAGCCATAACCCGGATAGATCCCTCCAGTGTCCATTTTTCGCTGATATGGAGCACTAGGTCCAGTAAGATAGGAACCCGCCTCATCCGTCACAACCGCATCACAGATGGAGTTGCCGCGATCACCGCACATGAATCGAAAATTCAATAAGTCACGGATGAAATGTCCGCCGGTGATCGCCTGTTTGCCGTTCACATCGGTGATGACCGCCAACAGGTTACGCTGCTGGTCATGTGGAACATCGAAAGTCACGGTCACCTTGGGCTGATTGGGACAGAAGCGGCGGAAAAGCGTGGGGCCATCATAGATCTTGATGTCGTTGATCGGCACTTCCGATTCCACTGAAAGCTTCACGCGGTACTGCTCGGTCGATGGCACATACCATTTGCCGTCGGTGGAGCGGGCACTGTTCGCGCAGCGCCAGTCGGTAACCACCGGGCCGTCGCTGACGAATCCCCTGCTCGAGCCCCAATAGTGCGTGTCCCGAAAGAACTTGGTCATGTCACCAGGCTTGTCAATTGTCCGATAATTGCACATTCTCTTTGATGCTTCTTCCAATCCTTTCTCGTCATAAACCATGTCTACAGCCATTGGAACTGGATCATCATGGATGCCCTGAAGATAACGGAACGCCGCAGTTGATTCATCTGTCTGCTTTCCATTCAGATTCGTTCTGACCGACCAGTGATTGTACATGGAATAATCCCATGGGCGAAGATGATTTTTTCCAGTGTTATAAGGTCCATTGGCGGCAAGGCCGATGGCATACTGCCACATTGGATCGCTGATTTTCTTTTTGTCGCTGGAAAAGACTTTTTCCGGAGGCCATTCAAAATCACCGAAAGCCACCCAACGATCCTCCGTATTATCCGCATAGTCAAGTCCTGGCACGGCTGTGAAATTGTCGGTCGAAGCCTCTTTGCATATTTTACGGAGCTGTTCCCATTTGTCGGGGGAATTAGTTTCCTTGCTTTCTCCGGCAGAAGCCAGCGTACCTGTATTGATGGCTCTCTTGTTCCACTTTTCATTTGCAAAAGCTTCAAGTTTCTCAGTGAAGGCCACCCATTGCAAGCCACTGGCCTTCGCCTTGGCGATCAGTGCTTCCGGTGTCGCCCTGCCGTCCGACAACGTCGAATGCAAACCGATTACACCCTTAATCGGCTTGGTGCATTGCTGGCCGGCCAGCACATCCTTGCTCCAATCAATTCCCTTGGCTTCTTCCTTCGCCTTCGTCTTCAAGTCGCCCTTCCCCAACTCCGTTGCCTTCTTGCCATGCTGGGCCAGCCAGACCAAAGCGTTTTCGTAGAGGCGTCCGAAATCGCTTTTGCGCAGGCCATCACCTTTCTCCATCACTACGTCTCCGTAATGCGCCAAACCTTGTCCGTAGAATATCTCCAGGCCGTTGAGTCCCGTGAAAACAATGGCACCCGCATCAAATTCACGTGCAGCGAGAATAGGAGGTGAAGTCGTAAATTTTCCTGCTATATGCTGATCTTTGGCAATTTCCCGTTGAATAAAGTTTCCCTCAACTCTTATGGTCGTTGCGGATTTATCGCCTGAAACCAGAGTCGTCCAATCTTTGGAAACGTCAATAGAACTAGTGTGGAACTCACTCGCGAGATCGACATCATACCAAATACCCTTGACACCATCCGTAACCGGGTGGCCAGCGGCGATATTTTCAGTATAAGCATAAGGCAGATGGAAAAAGGCCGAAGTGTTGGTGAAGGCATGGCGGGGATCCTGAATATATTCCTTCAGCAGGGATGCTCCGAAAGGCACCAAGCTCTGGTTGATGTCCTCCTTGGATTCAAGATGGGTTTGAATAAACATAACTCCTCCTCCAGCCGTCACAAATTTCTGGAGGACTTCATCCGGATCTTCGGCACCGGGCTTCATCTTTTCACGGCCCTGGTCGAAAATGTAGATGATGAGGTGATATTGCTGAGCCAGCTTCCATGTCAATTCCGCCCGTCTGATGCGCCTGACTTCTGCGCCTGCATCTGTGAGTTTGCGTAGACATGGAATTCCTGTCATATCGGCCCAATATCCGGCACAGACCAGGATGCGTGCCCCTTTCAAATCCAGTGGCGGTGACTTGGTCGCATCAGCCGCATAGCTTGTGATGCCTGTGACAGTAAACAGAGCCAAAGATAAAAATAATCTGGATATCCTCTTCACTTGAGATTGCTTATTCCTTACTTTTCCTGTCGAATTCATGATCATGTTTTTCCTCAATAAATTTTATTGGATAGGCTTGATATCGATGTCTTTTAGTTCTGTGACAACATTCTTTGAATCCCCATGGCCGTCGAAGAACACAAGATTTGGGCGCATTTTGTGGAAGAATGGCACAGATGTGGGCCTGTTTGCATTTGGAAAGTTGTCTGCCAGATTGTTATACGAATCTAACATGTAATACATTCTTGCACTGCTTCCCAAGGACCATGCGGGTTCTATATCAGCCACCATTATTTTCTGGCTTGGAGACAAGAGCTTATTGGCTTTTGTGTAAACCATAACCGATCCATAATATCCGCACAATTTATTAGTGCCATAACGGGGCCACCCCACGTTATTGGCTGGGGCTGTTGGCGAATAGGAATACTGAGGATAGGGTCGAAAGGGGCCGCTAGGATAACCAGAGAATACCTGAAAGAATTCTGGCAGGAGAGGACAATCAAGGTCATAGGCTGAACTTGGCGTCCAATAACCCAGATCTATCAGGTTGCCCCACCACCAGTAGTAAGTTCCACCTCGGTAAATATGGTTCGGAGCAAGGTAGTCGTCAAAGTCCATCTGATACAAGTTGACGATACTTCCTGTTTGTTTGATATTGTTCAGACACAGGGATTTCTTTGCTTGGAATCTGGCGCTTTGCAGTGCAGGGAGCAACATGCTCGCCAGAATTCCGATAATCGCTATCACTACGAGGAGTTCTATTAAAGTAAATTCTTTGAGTACAACAGATTTACAAATAGGATTGAATTTGACTACCTGCCGCTGTTTTAGAATTTCCTTTGTCGCACTCATTTCAACACCTTTTGCTTTTAAGTTTCTATTTTTAATTTTTTCATTGAATGAAAAAATTTCATCAATAAATGTCAAAATACACAACAATAATCAAGACAAACTAAAGTTTGAACTCCAACATTTTCAATTTCACTTTTTCTACTTTCTAAATTCTAATTTCTACTGGTTACTGATAACTGATTACTTCTCCCACGCAGTGGAATTCCTGATAATCAGCTCGGGCTTTATCACATTGCGCGTGTTTTGGTTTTTACCTGATAAAATCCTGTCTGCTACGGACTTTGCGATTTCGGGTTCACGGATCGATACGCTCGAAAAGGGAAATTCGGGGCTCTGGCTCCATGGCGTATTGTAATAACCCATGAGTTCAACATCTCCAGGAATCTTAAAACCAAGTTTCTTAAGCAGGGGAATCTTGGTGCTTACCCTGAAATCCGCATTTGCGAAAAACGCAGTGGGCCTGCCATTGGCGGTCATTATCCTGGTGAATTCGGCCTCCTCCTTATCGCGGGCTCCGCCTTCAAAGAAAACAACCGAGTTGTCCTCCAATCCGAATTCCTTCATGGCCATCTCATATCCCAGGATGAAGTCATTTCCACCTGAATGGGCAAGAATCTCCTTGGAGATATAATCAAAGGCATGGCTTATGAACATGATTTTCCGATGCCCCTTTTCAAGCAGATGTTTCGTGGCGATGTAGGCGCCATAGCAGGTGTCGGAAAGAACATAGTCGGCGTTGAATTCGATACCGCTTTCATTGCTGATGACAAAAACAATATGGTTCAAGTCATTTTCCTTTTCTTTCAGATATTCGAAATCGAACTGGTTCTGATCGCGCTCAATTACTACGGCACAGGGTTGTATTTCAAGCATCCGGTCAATCTCCTGACGGGAAGACTGCCGGGAATCATCGCTGATGTAAAGCGGGAAATAATGGTTTTCACGGAGGCGTTTGATTAGCAAATTATAAAAACCCTCGTAGACATGTCCCTGCGCCTTGATAAACAATGCCACTATCTTGCTCGCCTTCTTCTCCTTTTTGGAAGAGACACTTCCCCCTCTGCCACGTGTAAGATTCAAGATGCCTTCTTTGCGCAGAGCGTCAAGGGCCTTGCTGATGGTCTTGAAGTTGACTTTGTAGGCGGCCGCAAAATCGCGCACGGTCGGAAGTTTCCCGCTGTAAATCCCCGATTCAATCTTGCGTCGGATGTCATCGGCAATGCTCTGAGACTTGCAGGTCATCTCGTCCCCAATTTTTGCAAAACCATTATTGTTCCATGCTTGTTCCATGCCTTCACTATATCTTAAATAAATATTCATGTCAATATGATTTATAAATTTTTTATAAAATATTTTAATTTTTTTATTGATTTCGCTTAAATTAGATTTAAAATAAGACAGATTAAGACAGCAGGCGCATAATGAAAACAGACAGATTCCAATCAAAATCAAACCGGGTTCTAAGCTTTATTCTCGATGAGATAACGAGCGGCCGATTGACACCGGGAAGCAGACTTGCATCGGTTCGGGAGCTGGCAAGGCAGTTCTCTGTGAGCAACAAGGTAGTGGAGGTGGCCATCGGTGCCCTGGACAGGGACAGACTGATTGTTAGAAAACCGAGAAGCGGTATTTACATAACAGGCCAGAGCAGAAAGGGGAAGCCGACGGTAGCCCTCTTCTCCCATACGAAAGGTCGCTTCTATGAGCACCAGACCTGTCACATGGTCACAGAGTTCCAGAAAAAAAGTCATCTCACAATTGTCATTGACATTGACGAATTCATCGGGGACAAATCGCAGCAGGAGGAAATTTTCATGGATATTCTCGACCGCAAACTCGACGGACTTGTCATTGACGGACTTAGCGGCTTCCCGATTCACTTGCTCATAAAATATATGGACAGGCTACCTAGACTTGCATTCTTCAACCGCTTTGAATTCAATCACACATTTGAGGCCTTATACGTTCTTTCCGAGACATTCGGGTCTGCGATGAAGAAAATTAAGCATTCATCAGTTTCATTCCAGGAAGAGTTGATCGCAGACACAGTCGTCTCAAAGATGACCTCGTTAAAATTCCTGCCCGAAAAGATTTACATCAAGCCAAAAGTGATGAGCACCGATCAACGCCTCCCAATATCGTAACAGAAAATATCAATGGGATCCGAATGCTTTGGTATTGAAGGACAGAGGCAGTTCTAATTTCGTGCTTCAAATTCAACACCGCCGCCTCCCGCAGCAGAAGTCCTGTACCCTTCATTAAAAAAGACATGCTCTACATCCGGCAGAAGACGGGATTGCGGGATGATTGGAACTTCCGGGCAACCCAGTTTATGGCTTGAAGTAATCCGCCGATTAATCCGCGCATCGGGCCCCTGCTAACAGATGTCCACATAACCTGGTCACAGCGGTTCCTGAAGCTCCGGATGGTGTTTCAGATATTACGCATGTCAGTGTGGATTATTTCATCCTGTCCTAGGAATCCCCGGCCTTGATAATATTTACTGCATATATGCGCACGGAGTCTGGCGAGGGCGTCCTAAGCGTCCGCAACACACAGGCTTCAATTAAAAAAGAGGGCCCCCGCCTATTTGTCGTTCAACCTTTACGCCCAACGCATGTAAATAATAACGCACATCCAACCCTGCGTAGACACTTCTACCCACGAAAAGGTAGAAGTTGCGGCAATGTGCGGAATAATCGGCACATTGGAATCGAAGGTGAGTGAAAAGTACCGGCAATCCGGAGTGCTAAACTATCAAGATTTTAATTTCATTGCCATAAACGAGCTGTCATCGCCTTCATGGAAATAAATCCTGCCTGCCAACATGCCGTCCTTAAAGGTAAAATCCCCAAACCCGCTGGCTGCGTCGCATTCATCACTACCGATCCATGAGAATTTAAAATTATTGTTTCCGGCATTCCTGACATCCATGTTTCCATCAACGCAGATAAAGTGGAAATCAGCTTTTGTTCCTGAAATTTCAATATATCCTGTTTGGACTAAATCTATGTCTTTCTTATCCCACAATTCCATTTCAACGATTTCATATTTCCCGTTCATGTCAATGTCAGCCCTTCACGTATTGATATTCCCGACTGTTGCTATGCCAGCTTAGTTTGCCATGCAGGGTTCTGGGATCCAAAAGAATAGCGCTCTGTCTACTTTTTCAGCTTGGACGGACTTATCCGCGCGACGCGGTCATCGAGTTCTTTGCCTGCCCTGAATTTAACCACGACCCTTTTAGGAATAATGAACTTGTCTTCAGGTTTTTTGGGATTCCTCCCTGGCCGGCTTTTACGGACCTTGACCTCAAATACCCCGAAGTTTCGGAGTTCCAATGTGCGGCCTTCCGCAACTTCATCTGAAATGTAATCCAGGGTTTTCTGGATAACCCCGGCAACCTGGTTCTGCGACAGGTTCAATTCCGATGCAATCCTGACGACGAAATCACGCTTAGTCATTTTTATCAGCTCCATATATGCAGTGTTAGGTTTTTTCACAATCTGTATCCATCATTTAATAAAGCATCTACCGTCATGGATTACCATCGCCTGAGTGTCTGCAAATTTCCACAGATTGAAAATATCAGAAGTTGCAATTATAATTCCCAACCGCTATTATGGTGGACAAACATTTTCCATAAGAACTAGATTGATTCTCTTTGAAGCCAGGG
>SESG01019797.1_pt1 | contig 26591 bp, 16 predicted proteins | sample 3171421 | NCBI WGS metagenome assembly SESG01 (sample SAMN10866946, study PRJNA518727) | freshwater metagenome | biome: subpolar coniferous forest; feature: holomictic lake; material: water; isolation source: holomictic Lake 227, 6 m and 8 m depth | place: Canada: near Kenora, Ontario | collected...
GGAGCGCCTGTTCAAGAGAGTCCGTCACCCTTTTCAGACCAAGAGTGCGGCTCTTTTCAGCAAATGCTGCAAGAAATTCGTCATCACTCTCCCGGCCAGCCAGCACCTCAAGAGCCGCGCTGATACGATCACGAATCTTTTTGCGCAGCTCTTTTGTGGCCGCCTCTGTGTAGGTAACCACAAGAATCTGTTCGGGAAGGAGCTCCTTTTCAACAAGCAGGCGCAGATAAAGCGACGTAATAGCGTACGTTTTGCCCGTCCCGGCGCTGGCCTCAATAAGGTTTATGCCTGAAAGGGCGACAGCGGACTGGTTCAAACTCCTCATACACTACAGCACTTTACCTTCCTTGATAAATTCACGCAGAATTGCATTTTCAAGCCGTTTGGTATTGAGGGATTCCAGGGGGTTTGCCAATGATTCAACCGCGCAATAATGTACAACATTCAGGATTCCTGCACCAGAAAGTTCGAACCGGGTTGCAATCATCTTCCAGTCAATATCTGCATCGACCGCCATCTGGGAAGGCAGTGTTTTGACCCATATTTTGTGCCGCTCATCACCCTTCGGCATGGGGAAGTGGATGATTGTCTGAAATCGACGGGCAAAGGCCTCGTCAATATTGCTTCGGCGGTTTGAGGCAAGGATAACAAGACCGTTGTAGCTCTCAATACGCTGCAACAGATAGGCCACCTCCTGATTGGCATACTTGTCGTGGGCATCACGAATCTCCGTCCGCTTACCGAAGAGTGCTTCGGCCTCATCAAAGAAGAGAATCCAGTTTTTGTTTTCGGCTTTGTCAAAAAGCCTTGAAAGGTTCTTTTCCGTCTCTCCGATATACTTCGATACAACACGCGATAGATCTATTCGAAAAACATCTTTTCCGGTCTGCTTTCCCAGAAGGCTTGCTGTAAGTGTCTTGCCTGTACCAGGCGGGCCATAAAAGAGAGCGCGATATCCCGGCTTGATCTTTTTCTTCATCCCCCACTCATTGAGCAGCGTGTCATTATAGGTAATCCAGTTCTCTATCTCACTGATCTGCTGCATCGTCGCTGAAGGGAGCACCAGATCGTCCCACTCCATTTCCGTCTCGATGTTCTCCGCCGGAAAATCCATGCTGAACCGGGGTTTACTGACCGTGCCGAAGGTAAGCTCTTCAACCACCTCCGGGTTGAGAATCAGGCGACCGCTCATCACCGGTTCACCTTCACGCACAGGCTCAAGCCATAAAATATGCTCCGTGGCAAACCAGTGCTCACTGCTCAGTAGTCGCTGAACCTCAAGCCGTTTTTCAATATCGTCGCCCGCAAGGATAAACAGGGCTGTTTCACCGGTAGGCAGTATACCCCGGTGATTGGTGCCCTTTACCCCGCCCAATTCCGGAAAGTCACCCCCTTCGGGAAGCTGTTCGGCGATAACTTTATTGAAAAAATTTGGTTGTATGTGGGGTGCCAAGGCAATCAAAAAAACAACAAATTCAGTGATACTTGGCTTGTACATTTCCAAAAACTTTGGCAACCCGGATTCTTCGGCATAAAGAGCAATTGCTCCGATTTCAATCTCCCCGTCTTCTGTGAACTGCGTATTCAGACGACACACAACAATAGTGCTTAACCAGTTTAAAGCTGATTGAAGGTTGGAAGTATTTTCCTGCATAAACTATTTACCGTTATTGAAATTAAGTACCTGATAGAGCGCAACGTGTTGGTACGACAGAGGGATTAGCAGCATCAAAATTACTCGGGCTCATTATTTAGATGGAACTTTTATGTACGGTTCCCAAGTTTTTTTTGCCATCTCTTTCAGGGGCGAATCCCAGTTACCTTGAAGTTTAAGCACCTTAACAGATTCAATTCCAACTGTCAACATACTATTGAAGACGTCAAGAAAAATTTCAGAAAGTTTTTCTATATCCGGATTTTTGACAGCTTGATTAAAATGTTCCACCCTAGGTTTGCTTGCAAGATCCTTCTTCCCTGTCTTCGGATTAATCGTTTTATATTCAACTCTGACTTTAACTTCCAAATTCTGGGGTTTTGCACCATGGACTGTAACATGATCCGATTCTGGTAACCAGATGGCGGATAAATTATTTCCTGTCTTATTTTCAAGGCATATTTTAGATTGATTTTTCAGTTGAGTGGCGAATTCTTTATTTTCCGCTTTCTCCGCCATCTCCCCTGCTTTTTCCAATGTTTCACCAAACCATATCTTCATAACTTTAACCGGGACATGGTGCGACTGACCCTTTTGTTGATTATGTGCGGGTGGTGGGGCTACATGAGGATGAACGCTATAGTTCGCACCAAATAAAATGTTCCTGGATTTACCATCTACCCTGCTACTTGCCGATGCGGAAAAATGCACCGTTTCAGTCTGTTCGTTTTTGGATTCCACTACGAGTTCAAGAGCCGAAAGCTTATAGCGTTTTTTAATAGGAATCAGTTTCTCGCGCACTACCTTTTCGTCAAAACCTTTCTCAGACAATAGCTTTTCGGCTTCCCCTATCGCTGCCAATTTATCTGCTTTTTTCTTCTCCTCACTCCTTTCATCATTTTTATTCTTGCCGTCCTGCTTTTTTGCTCCAACCTCAATCTTTCCACCGCTTTTTTTCTTTCCGCCGCTAATCGGAGTAACACTCCATTTATCCCCCTGCTCTTGAACATTGAAAGTGACCCCTTTAACCTTGCCTTGGATAGATCCCAATGCCTTATCCAGTTCAGCCTTTGAATAAGGTGCGTTGTTTTTCAGCCCCTCCAGACTGCTCTTTAAAGTCTTGTTGGCATCCTGATCAAGAGTGGCATTTTTATCGGGCTTGTCAGATTTCCCGCCCTTTGAAGGTGCTCCTTTTTTCCCTGGTTTTCCCTCCACCTGTTTCGGTGCGTTATTTTTCGATTTAACATCTGGCTTGGATACAGAACCCTCTTCCTTGAATCTCCCCTGCCCTGCCCCTGGACCGCCAGTTTTATCAGGGAATGTTTTATCCACCATGCTCGTCATGAACTTTGATGGATCGAATTCAGGTTTTTTCATCTCAATTTCAGGAGCCACACCAGAGCCGAGAACGTATTCTTTGAGTGTAGCACTCAGGCCAATAGGGTCAGCCATCGGCCACTCTTTCGAAAACAGAGGCCACATCCATTTCTCATTTGGCACTGGTGACCACCAGGGACTTTCTAATTGAATAAAAAAGTCGCCACCCAGTCCAAGCATCGGTTGTGCAACCATCTCCAAAGTGCCGCTGATATAAAATACACCGGGATCGCGATAACCAATTGTTGGGCGGGTATCAACGTAGGCCTTGATGCCTACATCGGCATTCAACCCAATGCCGAATTTGACGTTATGCGCAACAATTTCAACCCCGGCTCCACCTTCGGCACGTAATCGTAATCCTGCATAAGCTAAAATATTGATGGAACCTGCAATTTGAATATTCTTCTGGATGTTGGGGTCAGTAGAGTAGGTACCCAGAATTTCAATGTTGTACATTTTGGCAGGGCCTAGCCTCGCCAAGGCAAATAAACTGATATTGGCAAATAAATTCAGATTGCCGACCAAAGGAATGCCATAGTAAGCTTTTGCTTCAAACTTGACGAGTTGTTTTACCCAATCCCGTTGCTTGAATAGTTCAACTTCAGCAGGCGGAGCAATTTTACCTATAACGGTTATCTCCCCTTTGCCATCCACAACCACATTGACTGTTCCAGCAAACCATGTCGTCAAATTGAATGCCAGTTGACCGGTTGCCGCGAGCGCTCGCTGTTTTTGATTGGCCTTCGGAGCAGGGACAGGTGCAGGAGCAGCAGCATTTTGAACGTTTTCTTTGCCACCCGCAGCAGAAATGGCATCTTTAGCAAAGCTGTTGGCAGAAATCAGGTCTGTCGCTACAAATTGAATTTCACCCGATAGCTTATTGGCATTGTAAGCGGCTTTACCTGCAATATCAACGGTTCCGTCGGGATTATAGGTAACCTCTGCTGCTCCGCTAAATGATTTATAATCAACAGCCAAAGAGACTTGACCCGTCAGTTTCTCTTGTGTGTTATCAAATTTTAATTGCCCTTTTGCAACTCCTTTAACATTGATGTCGCCAGTGCCATCAATTTTGGGGTTATTAGTGTTTTCAACAGAGATATTAAACAGGGTACTGACGAAACCGCCAACTTCAACCTTAAGATTAGTGACTCCGAAAGTTAATTTACCATTATCAAATTTATTAATCGGCGTTGGTAAATTCCCAATATTAAGCCCCAACCCTCCAAGCAGGCTTGAGTTTTTCTTTATAGCCAGGAGCCATTCTTTCACAGTACCTTCACCCGGTGTCAAAGAGGCATATCCTCCTGTAACCTCACCGTTTGTTACGTTGAAATTGATATGCATTCCACCTATTTGATCGCCCCAGGCATTGAGCAAAGGCATTGAACCTTTACCAATGGAGTTATAATATTTCCCGTTGTCTGACTTGATCTTGACTCGTCCTTCTCCGGTCAATCCTTTAACTTTAACACGAACATCCAAACCATTGATGCCTTGCGCCTCAATTTCATCTTTTACTGTTTGTAACGGTTGAAAAATATTGGAAGAGAGATCGACAACACCTGAACTTGCAGTACCCTTCTTGCTGGCAGGAGGAGCAGCTTTCTGAGATTTTTGGGTAGATACAGGCGATACAGCTTTTCGCCGCACCGAATGGCCCTGCTGAATCGTGTGTGTCAGTTCATGCGCGAGCAGTTGCTTGCCCTCGCTGGTGCCGGGCTGGTACTGATTGAGTGAGAAAAAAATATTGTTTCGGTAGGTGAATGCCTTTGCTCCTATCTGATTGCTGAGTGCTGCTGCTTGCGGATCAATGTGAATATGCACCTTACTGAAGTCAGCATTGAAACGTGACTCCATGTAGCTGCGAACATCGCTGGAAAGCGGCTGGCCACCGCCACTCCTGCTTTGGATAGCCGACTGCAAGTTTGCATTGACAGATGTAGCGTCAGCGCTGCCTTTGCGCTGAAGTTTTTCTTTACTCACCGGGGCTTTTTGCAGTTTCTCCTCTTCTTTCTTTTGTACTTTTTCTTCAGCCTTTTGAAGCTTGTTATCCTCCTTTTTCTGGACTTTTTCCTCCGGTGCAGCAGCTTTCAGGATTTTTTCTTCCCCTTTTTTCTGAAGCTTTTCATCAGGTGCCCGCTGCAATTTCTCCTCTTTTCCCGGTGACGGCATTCGCATCACCTTGTCAGCCATAAGGTCAGCTTCCTGCTCGTGCTTGTCTCCGGGCTTGCTGACAGGCATCTTCATCTGAACGGCAGGTGCAAAAAAACTTCCACCACCCGCTTTTGAGAAAAACGGAGTAGTCGATGATCGCTGAATGATCGACGACGGTGTCGTGGTTGATGATTTTTCTGCGCTGGTTTTCACTGGTATGGCATTTTGGCCTTAAACAACAAAACTATACCCACTCAACCCTGAGTATGCTCGACATCCAGGGCAACTGTATCATGGAGATCCCCCAGGGAAGCTGCTCTAAAAGAATGTCGAAGCTATTTGATTCGACTTGCAATAACCACTCTCCATCATCACGTTGAGAAAGCTTTCCGGAACGCTTGAGAAATGTCTCTCGAAGGCCATCAGTACCAGTATTTTTGAGAACTTCCCAGTGACGAATAACGGCAGCAAGCAAACCAATGGCTTCCTCCTGTTCATCGGCAACAAGACTTGCATTCGATTCTACTGCACTTGCAAGTGGAAAATGACAAAGTATTTTTGGAATAACCAGTTCATACTCCATTGCATTGGTACGTCCTGTAGCCAGAAAATACAACAGGTAGATGGCCCTGTCGGGCAGGAGAAGCTTTTCGTCATCGGCAATACCCAACGCCCTGAATAGTTGAGGCAGGAAGGGATGCAGAAGAACCAGCCCGGCAAGCGCGGTATAGATACCCGCTTTTGCATCGGGATGCTTGATGGAAGGCAGCGAAACCGGCTCCTTTGCTTTAGTCACACACTGCTGATGATGAGCCTTTACCGGATGCGATTGCTCTTCTCCCTCTGACAATAAGGAACCGTGCTGTGCACTCTCATCGTGAACAGCCTTTTGTGCTTTGTCTGGCCCTTCGCCTTGTTGTGAAAGGCTGGTTGGCGCTGTCAAAAGTTTCGCTTGAGTCTCTTTGCCTCTCTCCGAATGCGATTGCTCTTCTCCCTCTGACAATAAGGAACCGTGCTTAGTGCTCTCATCGTGAACAACCTTTTGCACGTTGTCTGCCCCTTCGGATTGTTGTGATGAATTTGCAGGTGCAGGGGATGATGCTTGAAAGTCCTCATTTTTCGGCAAATCAGACCAGTAAAAGTTTATCAGAGTTGCCAGTGAAGCGCCCCGCGCACCCAAAGCCCCCACAAGAGCGTCAACATCCCCTCTGAGATACGTTTTCGTTAACGGACGTCCTGAGGCAATACAGGCAAAAGCAGACTCCCAGATTTCAAGCTCAAGCTTTTTCACGTCATTAAGTGCAACATCAGAAGTACGAAGCAACAATAAAATCCCTTCCAGCGCCCGCCGTCCCTCCACGGAAAACCAGGTGAGCAGATTTTCCAGAAAAACCTGCGAGAACTGCCTAGCCAATCGTTTTCGAGATGTTACAGAAGCAAGCGTTTCAATCAGCTCGGTTTTGAGTTCAAAAGAAGCTCCTCTACCCTCCTGCGTACTCAAAAAACCCTGAATAAGCTCTTCAAATCCCGAACCGGAAGAGAGATGGAACGACCATGGCAGCGTACCGTGCTTCAAAAAAAAGATAAAGGCGTCGGTGACTCTCTGCTGTTCTGTTTTACGTTGCAAATTGCCTCTATCCAAAACATTTGACAACTCATCCGTCTGAGATATATCACAAAGATATTGCCCAAGAACCTTGGCAACCATCTCCGGCAAGTCATGCTCCAACCGGTTAAGCGTCATCGTCCCTGCATTTATATCCAGCCGATCTATAGTCAGGTAAACGTCCATTGGGAGATGCCGATTCAATACTTTTTCAATGGCTGGCATAAGCTGGTTCTGGCAAAAATCAGGCAAAGTGCGCTGCAAAGTCATGCCCTCTGATTCGGTTCCATAAATCTCAACATCAAGATACTCTTTTTGAATTTTATGACTTTGTGATGCCATTTTTTAAAAAAAATTTGGAAAAAACTTATGAATCCTGTAAAATGCTTCCACTGAGTTCGTTTGGTTCGTAGCCAATCATGGTAAACGCCGATAGTGCTAACGATGTTCTATAAGGCTAAACTACAGCAGTCCACCGCGAAACGATTTGTTGATTCAAAACTCATTTGAAGCGTTCATTCGTTACTTTTGACTATGAAAAATGCATTTACAAGTAACGGTGGTACTCCTTTTTTTTATTATTTTTCTGCTTACAACACCAATCCTTTCTGAGCATCCTTTTTCCCTTTTAAAAACGTTATAGGATAGCCTGTTGAGACTCTGATCATGTGTGTAGATATCTCCTGTTCACTATCAATAAGCAGGTCAATGTCACTATAGCCTGTTTTTCCAGTAACTTTTTTTCGAAGTGCAAGAAATAACTGCTTATCTGCTTCGGTTGCAAAACTTTTGATATTTTTCTCCTCATTTCTTGAAACCCAGCTACCGTTAGCCCAACTACCTACAAGAGTAATGCTTGCATTTTGATCAATACAGCGAACAGCCGTTACTATTTCACTGAGTATTGAAGAAATCGGAAGAAGTTCTGCTTTTTTGTATTGTCTGGATCTTATCAGTGTAAGCTTTTCCCATTCAATCACTTCTTTAGCCGTAGGAACAGATGCCTGTGTTAGAGGTGCTGGAGGAAATTTTTCATGTAGCCATTGGTACTCTTTTTCATTATACTTCCCACCTGCGATATGGCAAGGAAATCCTAGATCTGATTTACCAGTTAACTCTTCCCACGAATTATTCTGTAAACGGTACATTCCATTCTGGGTGTAGGCATACCGAATTTGGTTTCCCTGGATTCCGCCTAATTCAATACGGAATTTATGGCCCGCAATAAAACGTACAATAACATTATTGATTAGCGGATTATGATCAAAAACCAAGCCAAAAGGAAATTTCTCATTCAACAATTGAGCAATGATTGAAAACCTGAAATTCTTAATACTGTTTATTGGAATAACGAGATCAACAAATTTCTTTCCGGTCAAAAGAGAAATTCCCTGAATATCATAGGCATATATTCTGAGAACATAACTCTCTTTTAATCTACTACGCTCATACTCCTGTGAGGTTGGTTTTAGGTCATTACGATAATTCCGTAATGACAGGTTGTTCAAGTGCCTGACAGTGTCAATCCACTTGTACTCGCATTCTTTTACGGTAACACTTTGAATGATTTCAGGTTCATTAATGCGATAAGGAAGATAAAAATCAGCAATAATATTACCAGTATCAATCCCTGATATTTTTGAGTCGTCATCATGATAAACCAAAACAAATGTTCCACCCAATAAAACTCCAGATTTATGTTGAACACCCGGATGTTTCTTCAGAAATTTATTCAGCGAATTTGAGGCGGCAATATTTCCGGTTCGTAACACGACAACATCAATTGGTAAACGATATTCAGAAATTTTTAGCAGAAGCCACTGTAATACCTCCTGTTGCTTTTGTCCTAAATGACCTTCGATACGGAAGAAATTATAGGGTTCCAGGTTGTAGCTCAAAGGGTTGCTAACATAGACATAATCTTTATCCGAAAGGTTTTTATAGTCATCAAAGCGATAGCCTAAATTCAGATGAGAACGATTTCTCTTCGTCTTTTCATAGCTCCAGAGCTTATATAAAGGTGTTGAGCCTGCCTGTTGATAGTAATAAGGAATGGCTGTATCAGATAAAGCTCTATCGCCAAAGCTGCTGGGCGTAATTCGGATATCCGTCGTATTCGCCAATTCGGTCAGGTTGAAACACAGAGTCATCTCCAGCATACGCATGAAGAGTTGTACAACCTCTCTGGAGCCTTCGGAGCAAGCGCTGAGAGTGTTAGATGCCAGAAAATTCTGGCGGTATACTCCCTGATCATCGGGACACAACGCGCCCAGCATCAAATGGTGCGGAAACAGTCCTTCAGGTGGGCAACATGCACAAACCAATTCCACACCCTTCCAGCGAAATTCGTCGTAAGCTTGAATTAAATCACTAAAAAAGTCATAATAATATTGTATTAAATGGATCTGTTCGTTTGTTTGAGGAGCATTGTCGAGAAAGCCAAATTTTTCGATGAATGATCCGAACGGATCTGTTGGGTATTCCTTCTGAAGGATAGGCTTGAATACTTTGTAAGCATTATGCAAAGCTTCAGCAGTAGAACTTACGAAGCCAGTAGCAAACACCTTGCGGAATGCATTATAAATATCATTGGTTGTAACAGGTTCCGTGTTTAGCACATTGAAGCGAGGCAGACGAATATCAGACAATCCCAAGCGCTGAAGAAATGTTTTTTCAGGATTGCCAGAAGTCAAATCGTTACTTAACTTGTTAGCAGACTCAATGATCTTGTCCAGGTCGTTTTTCTCAATCAGCAATGGTTTTACATTGACAATCACTTGCGATCCTTTGCTGTCACAGTTTTTTGGGCTGCAGTTTCGCAAAGGTTGTTCCGTCAACTCCAGAAACAGCAACACCACATAGTCACTCAGATGCAGATCGTTCAAAAGGGTGGTATTCTGTTCTTCAGCAGAACATAACTCCCGCAACTGATACTGAACACCACCCGTATTCTTAAACTCTGAATACCCTGAAATATCGGTAATCGTATAGTCACGGTACGATACCAATAATATATCAGGGATATCAATAAGAAAACCTTTTGAAGTGATACCACAGCCCTTCGACAGATGAATTGTCGAATACTGCTTGTCAAACGTTATCTCCAAACCGCAGACAATACCAATTCCGATTAGATTCGTGCGCGTCAGCCGCTCCTGTTCATCCAGATAACTGAATAAATCATTCAGGTGTCTACTGCTTAGCACCTGATTAGCCTCGAAAAGCGGATAATTATTTTGTGCAGGTTCCATAATGGTTCAATTGTTTGACCGTTATCAGATAGTTTCCGGATAATTAATCCAACGGTAAATAGCCAAGAGCTGTATTGTCAAGTCGAACAGGGTTCTGGTCACTGCCATCATCGCAATCGTGCAGGGTTGCAACCGGGTAAATATTGCGCAATGAACTGAGCTGGTTTACGACCAACCAAAGCCGATAAGAGACATCTTTGTAACTGTTGTAACGTTCGTTCAGGAAATCAGTAATCTCTTTGGAGAGTTCACCATCTATTCCCTTGTCAAGGCATGAAAAATCGGGCGTTGGTTCAGGATTGAACTTTTCATCTGGCAGCTTGCCTGACTTTACATATTCATTCATCCACTCATAAAATGCCTGTCCATATTGCCCCAAAATCTTCGATGCACAGAGGTTAACATCTGTGGTCTGTTTTGTTCTGAGAAGAGCTACGACCTTCTCATGCAACCGCTCTTCGCTCCAGTCGATTTCAGCATTGGCTTCAAGCCACTTGAACCAGGCATTTTCAAATCGGTCAAACTGCCAGCCGGAAAGAACTACTTGCCGGAAATGTTTACGCATTATCTGTTGAACCTCTGTCCAACAAAGGCTATTATCGAACATAAAACTGCAATTGATAGTGCCTGAATCGATAGTGCTGAATATCGATTCAAGCTTTTGATCAAGGGTATCTGAATGAATAATGTCCAGGGTTTTATCCTTGTACCATACCTTGAAAACTTCGGAGAAGCTGTTGTAAATTGCTTTTGCACAAGCGCAAAGATCACCATCATCCGCTATAAATCCACTGGATTCCAAACATTTCTCGAACAGTAACCCGGCTACTGCTCCGACGACGTCATTACACGGACTGTCATTAAAATCATCATTGCCAGCCCAACAGATTTTTCCAATCAGATGAGATGGCGTTTCATTCCTAATGGTACGCTCGGCAAAGCGACGCATCTCAAGATTTTCGCTGTAGAGAGGCGTCCAGCCAGGCATAACAAAGGTAAGCCTGAACGAGTAGGGATCTTCATGACCGCTGATTGCAGAGTTGCCGCCACCCTCAGAACAGACCGGATAAAGTGCATCTCCCGGAAAATTTGGTCTCAGCAGCAGATGTTCGACAACAATCATCCGCTCATTGGCACTCCATGTTTGCAATTCGGTCTGTAACTTTTGCTCATCGGCTTTGATGTTGAATAACGGTGGATGCACAGCTAACTGCTTTTTTCCAGTTTTATCTTTGAGCGTAAGCTGAAAAAGATTCTTTTTTTGCTTGTGTACTATAGTATAACCCTGAGATTGAGTCATTCGGACAAGAAGAACCCGGACAGCCTGTATTGCAGCCTCAGTTGGAGAAGGTGCTTGAACAGTGACTTTCCCCTGTAACCATATTTTTTTATTTCTGTCCCGTAACTCAAATGTTGCGGTATATCCCGGACCATAAGCCGGATGAATGTCCGTAAAGAAAAATGTCAGATCGGGATAACCCAGCAACAGATTTATGCGCTTCTTGATGCCCGGTTCATTTGCATGCTGTTCTGACACCTGACTGGCATAGTCGAATGGTGCGGGTCTTGAGTAATCAAACGCTTTGGCACGATCATAACTGATCTGCGGGTAAGCCTTGATGAACGAAATCTTGTCGTCAATCAGCCTCTTTTGCGCAACTTTTTTACCGTCAACCCTGCCAAGCAACAGTGCATACTCACTGAACTGCTCACCGAAACGTGCCAGCAGGTGATCAAGAAGCCGGTTACGACGCAACAGAAACTCATTAGAGCTTTCAGCCATATTTTCAACGAACTCAACTGTGTACTTGTCATTGCGGATCTCATCTAAACCACATATAAGCCGCTCACTGAATTCCTTGACGAAACCAGTTCGCCCGATTGCAGTATCGAGTGAAAAGAGATCCGGCGTATGAGCAAGTTGAGACAGTGCATTGCCCAGAATCTGCTCAAACACACAGAGATATGCTTTCAAATCTCTGGCTTGGGCTCTTCGCTCTTCAGATGAATGTGCAGGAAGCCCCTCCGGTCCAACTCCATAGAACAAAGGAAGGGAGTATTGAACCGGAAAGTACTCTTCCGGGTTTCTGAATGTTCCCGTCGGAATGTTCAGATCATTGTCTGCATTGTTATTTTTTGGTCGTTCCGACTCACCACAAAGCTGATTCAGGGCATCAAGAGCCTCATCCATCCTTGGCAGAAACGGAAGAGCGTTCTTGAAAAAGAGGAATCGTGAGGCATTTCGGTAAAGCCTTGGCTGCTGCTGTTCACTGATACGAAGGAGCCATGAGGCACTGGTTTTATTCTGATCAAACGTTCCATTGTTGTCTGGATCAGCGCAGCCCCTCACCACATTACCCTCCGCGTCGTATTTGGTCAGCAGTACCTGGCTCACCGAGACGACCCCCTCAATCTCCATAAGACTATTGATGATGTCCGAGGTACGCAACTCGGATTTAAGATCCGCTTTTTCCAGATCTTCACTCCTGATAAAACCGCATTCAAGTTTCGGGCCGTTGAATACCTCTTCAACCAACTCTCCGGCTTCCATCAACTCATTCACCGTATAAAACCGGATAGGTGGATTGAAGTATCGTTCAATCTCAAACCAGATTTTCGCCTGTATCAATTCAATGTCGGCATCTGGTTTGACTTCAATATCAGCGCAGAGAGCAACATCTTCGATTGCAACAACACTGACTGAGCAATAATCTTCATCCAGGTTACGATGCGACCATAAAGCCGCTTTGGCATTCATAACCGCATTTTTTACGGCATTTACTTTTTTGCAATATTGCTGAATGAAATAAACGGAATATTTCTGCTGAAACTTTTTTTTCAATCCATCTGCACCACCTATGCTTGTGAGCCATCTGCCAAAGGCTGGAGCGGAGTTAATAAAAATGCGCAAAGATGCATTGGAAATCGGTAAAGAGGGTATCGAATCTCTCTTTACTGCGAAATCCAGATAAAACACAGAGCGCCAGTTTTTGCGAATATAGGCGAATTGTTGTTCTTCTTTGGTTGCATCAGAACTACCGGTAATGCTGAAAAGGTTGTCATCAACATTTTTTGTTCTCCCCATCCGTCTCAGTTCAACACTGTAAAGCTCTTCATCATTCAGGTTAATATCCGGAAAGCGCAATTCCATAATGATCTCATGAGCACCTTCATCATCATGAAAAACCTCCCTGTATTCGATCTTTCGGTCATTCAGATCTCCCAGTTCAGGATCAGCTTCCAGTTCAAGGCGTACCTCATAGAGACCTTTCGGTGTAAGCGTGGTTGCATTAATGTTAGTATCAACCAGTTTCTGGAAGGACAACCGCAACTCTTGCTTTTCGCTCTCCTCCCGGCAGAAAATCCATGCGTTGCGTACCATCGAAAGGTCGATAAGCAGACGGCGGAAATCATCAATCGTGACAGGATTTACGGTCAGGATCTCACGAGCCGTGAAAAATGGCTGGTTAGGATAGGGATGCAGGGCATCAGACGAGGGATATTCCGGCGCAAGAATATCCTTGATATCCCACCCAATACGATAGGCCAGATCGGTAATGGCGTAAGAGAGCGCATCGAGTATGGTAATGCCTGGATCGTGTGTGTTATAGTCCGTCCATAACTGGCTTGCCATCTGCTCTATGAAGCCAATGCCATCCCTGCGCAACCGGTAGAAATCTTCCGCAGGTTCAAGGCGGGGATGCTTCTCTATGGTATTTGAACTCTGGCTCATGCTTCACATTGGCAGGTTTTGCCGGATTGAGTTTTCGAAATAATTTTAATCGGCGTAATCAAGTGAAGGCTGGCTGGTGCCGACACCAAAATTGAGGCCGCCATTGAACCTTCCACAGCATCACTCACTACTGGGGTCTTATCCCTGAATAACGTAAAATCAGCGAGATAATCAACGTAAGGCTGCTCTTCTATAAAATTGATAAGCGCCGATTTATAGATTTTTCCGCCAAATGAGGGGCTGCTGCCATCGGCAAAAACCCAGGGCGAAAGGTATCGGGTGATTGCCTGCTGCAAGATGGTCATGTAATAAGTTTCATCAAACCCGTCATGGAGACGTAGATTGAAACTAACGTTCAGCTCTTCAAACTTAGGATTTTTAACATGCAACCTTGACTTTGTAAAACAACTGATCCGTTTTTCAACGAAGGCCTTGATCCGTGCCAGCAGACCAAGGCTTGTATATGGTTTCAACGGATCACGCAGATGCTGAAACTCCAGATTTGGAATGGTCAAAATGGTAACATGCCCCGCTGCAAGCTCACAGCAAGAGCCCTCCTCTTCATAGTAGGTGTGATTGAGGCACTTCACCTTGTAAATCTGTGGAAACGCTTCAAGAATCAGTCGCTCGTAATCCCACATTGAAATGGCACGATCCTTGTGGCGCAACCGTTCGCTGATGCGGGTATTGAGTGTTCTCGACTGCTCGGCACCTCGTCCTCCAAACGAGGCAAATGGCTGACTGATTGTTTTGACGGCAGCATCAGGTTGCACAAGCTTGCTGATGGTTCCCGATACCAGCGGAGTCGTAGAAAAGCCTGGTGAATTACCCTGGTCGATAAAGGCAGCCTTCAATGCCTGCGCTGCCACCAGTTGCAGTTTGCATACAGCATCACTGTTTCCGCACACTGCCGCACGAATCCAGATCATTCCTGAAGGCAAAATGGAGTGATTGATCGTTGCCTCTCGTGGAATGGCAAAAATAATAATACCGGAATTCAGCAACCCGTCTGTACCATCCTGCACGCCGCGTTCATCAAATGCGCTCCATTCGTTGTCCTGCAAATAACTCCAGTTGATTGCTGGATTGCTGGTAACCACAGGGTTTGCTGTTCCATCCAGAACCTGAAAAAGCAGCGAGAGATTTTGCGGAGGTTGCAGCCCGGCAATACCAATATAGAACTCAGCTTCACTCTGTTGCTGCTTGCTATCACACTGAAACGTGAACTGAGACAGTACAAAAGTTGTTTTACCGTTTATAATAAACTGTTCCGCATGACCGAATGGTGCAAGGTGGAAAAATCGGATCGTCTCCTTGCTGGCCGAATTCAGTGTTGTGCCTGCGGTGTAGTTCAGCGTCAAAGCGCCAATAGTTGGAGCCACGGGTTCTTCTATTTTTCCTGTGGATACCAGCATCCCTGACGTTTCAATACCACCAATAGCCTGTTCTGCATTCGTGCCAGAGAGCGGGGCTTGTTGCATCGTTCTGTTTTGATCAGCAATAGCCGCCTGAATGGCCTTAGTGATCTTATTGATCAGTGCATTATTTGAATATGTTTGATATTCCTTGAAACCAAATCCATCTGCAACACTTAATTTGAAAAATCCCTGACGGGCACTCGAAGAATAATATTCATTAGCAGTAAAGTCCGGTGTGGCCGACCAATCTGATAAAAGCGAAAATGATTTAATAATCTCTTGAGTGTTAATCTTGAATCTATTCTCATTATCCGAGTTAGTGTCTGAATGCAAGTCCTTCCAACTACCTCCTATCAACATAGTAACATTTAATGCAAACTTGGGAACTGTAGAGGGGGTGCTACTAAAGAGTATCGGCTCAATTGCCCAGCTAATGTTAACCGTCAACGCTGAAAGTTTTTTCTGAAACAGCTCTTTCGATCCGATAATCAGGGAACTACCCTTCTCCGGCATCGGACCGAATGGTTGGAATGGATTGCTAACATCAATCTGGCCGTACTCATTGGAAATCGCAAAGGTTTTAATCCCCTTCACATCAACTTTTAAATCAATCCTGTTGATCTCTGCATCCTGAAGGAGCGGATAAAGGTATCCGGCATTTTTAAGATGCCGCAGCTTTACCAAAAGAACTGGAAGATCCGTTTCAAAACTATATCTATGTATTTTGGATGAATAGGATGTTATTGCCGGATCGGCTCCACCAAGCTTGATTTTAAGAGTGATTTTGGAGGAACCATCATAAGAAAATTGTGACGGCACTTTCTCAAGCCATCCTTTTTCAGTAGTCAGCGAACAACTTACATCCCCCCCCATGTGGTCTGGCCAGGTTGCTGAAATAGCTTTATTCAAATTGAAGTCAATAGTTATCGTTCGACTCCCCTCTGCCATCAGCAGATAATGCGAAGCAATAGCAAAGCCGATCTCCGCTTCTGGCATATTGATTTTTTGAAGCTTTCCATCAGCATAAACCTTGTTGAAAAACGGATGCCATGATTGATCGACTGAAATGAGTTTTGCGCCTTGCCCATCATCGGAATTGGCTACCGGCGATGCGTATATGCGTCCATAGTGTATGCCTGTTGGGTTAGTGGCATCGAGTTTTTCTTCGCCGACAGGTTCATTTACATGCCGATAGAGAGTTTTCAAGGCAACAACCCGAGCCTGATTGATGACAACATCGCCCGAATTGGCAAAAAAGGTATTCCGTCCCAGCTCATCTTTTCCTGCCTTGAAAAGCTCCCCGTTTTTAAATTCGTGGCTGGTAACATGTTTTGCAAGTTCTACCAGAAGATACACCTGGCCCGGCACTGCGGGCTTCTGGCTGAAGCGCAGTATCTCACGGTAATAAAAGTCCAGATGACGACCAGTCAACGTGTTGGCTTCGGTACGAGCATATTCAAGCAGGCGAAGGAACGAAAGAAAAAGAGCGTAGTGAGGTTCATGTTTATCCCATTTCGTCAGGGTATCATCAAGTGCCCGACGAGCATCGCTGATGACACGCGCCAGTACTTTAAGGAACTGGTCGAACACTGACTTGAAAAGGGTATGCGTCGCACAATGGTTGATTTGAATAAAAATCACTTCTGATTCATCAGAATTATCGGGCTTGATTCCATAAACTGACTCTTCAGGATTTATCGATGCCCAGTCGGAACCAATGTTCCAGTCGATAGAAAAGCCGGCGTTCAGAGTGGACTCAAAAGTTACAACAGGGCTCCGCAGGATGAAGAGAGTTGGAGAGGGAATTGCCTCCTTTACCAGATACAGTTGCTTCCCTCCATTGTAATATCCGATCAAGCGTTTGAGTGCAGGTGCAAGTTGGCTTTTAATCAGGTTCTGAAGCGTACCTTTAAGAGCAATTTCTGCCGGTAAACTCTCCTTGAACTTGTCAAGTTTTGCCGCAAGGGTACCGAGAATACTGTAGAGATAGCCAAGATTTTCTTTTAGAAGCTCACTATGAGTCAAATTACCCCAGTTGTTCAGATAGTCAAGCCAGGATGTGATCGTTGCCTTGTACTCTTCGATATCCTCAATAGCGACCAGAGCAAGTAGTGCCGATATATCCCGACTGAAAAAAGTCCTCCAGTCACCTGCCGCCGTATTGGTTGAGTCAAAATAGTTCAGTAAAGAGGCATATTGCTGGGCAAATACAATGCCTCGCTCAACACTCTGCCCGTTAACCGGCGCATACGCAGGATCAAGTGGAGCCGGAAACCTCTGCTCCTGATTTGTACCTTCCCTTGCCGGATTATCTGAACCCGGACTGTTTGAACACGTTATAGCCATACAGTCAACTGTTGTCTGGTAAAAGATTGACGGTCGCTGAAAGATTTATGTCGGTTCCTTCCTGCGTATAGAAAGGGAATACCATGTTAAAGCGCGAATTGGTGGTTTTGACACGGTAAACGATGTTGATCAGCACAACACCCTCAAGCTCCTGATGTTCATCGAGAGAAACATTTTCCAGCTCGACGCGCGGCTCATGGTAGAGAATGGCTGACTCCACCTTGTCGGCCATCAGGGTTTTCATGCGCGTGTTCAGATTTTCAAACAGAAGCTCATCCAGATTGCAACCATATTGCGGAAGCATTACCCGTTCTCCCGGTGCGGTGCTGAGCAGCACTTCAAGACTTGAAACAATATCGGCTTCACCTTCAAGCATCTCAACACCTGATGCAAGGCGATTGAATGTTGGCGGAAAAGCCCACCCGCGTCCGTGAAATGGAAAATCCATCAGTCAGATATTGTGGTTTTGCATTCAAAAAAAAATCTATCCGCCTATGAGTACCGTCAAGCAACAAGGTGGCAGTATCGCTCCACCACCGACACTCGAATCACCCGCTCTGGCCGCAGGCATTCCGCCTATCAAAACCGTCGCAGAGCCTTTTACAACGGCATCTGGACCGCAAGTAGCACCCATGCAAGCAGCAGGAAGAGATCCAATAAGTACAGTTGGTGTACCGGGTGGCAAGATTGGTAACGGTGATTTAGTCACTGCACTCAGGATCTTGTCGGTTATGCGTGCTGCTGGAGGCATGAGAACTCATTTATTAATTGATTTGGACAATACCGCCCTTAATGGTCGTGGTTGCATCACCCTTGATCGTAGTGCTGGCACCCGATACCTCGACGGATGCATCACCCTTGATCGTAGCGCTGGCTCCCGATACCTTGACGGATGAATCTCCCTTGATTGTTGTGTTGACACTCGAAACATCGACTGTTGAACCTCCCGATGCTTTCAATGCTGTCTGGGCTTTCGCCTCAACATTCTTACCTTCTGCTTTAATGTCGCCGGAAGCTTTCAATATCAGCTCTTTTGCGCTTTTGATGGTGATGCCATCCGAATCAAGCGTCAGAGAGTTTCCATTCTGGTCTTCAATGATGATGCCTTTCTTGTCATCCGAAATAGCCAGGCTGTTGTTACCAGGCGTTTTAAGTAGAATGACCTTTTTTTCATCGTCGAAGGTCATGGTTATCTTTTCGCGACTCACATAACCTTTAAGGTGGTTGGTATCTTTGGGCGGTTCAGGAGCAGGGTGGGCACTGCTGTGGCACATCCCGAGTACCACAGGATAACAGGGGTCATCACTGAGAAAGCCCACCACAACCTCATCGTCAATTTCAGGGCGAAAAAAGGTGCCGCGAGCCTTTCCCGCATCGAGAGTTGCAATCCTTGCCCAGATACCCTCTTCTGCCGCACTGACCAGAGGGAGTCGCACCTTGATGCGATCTTCACCGTCAGGATCATTTTCCAGAGCAGTAACAATCCCGATCTGCAGTCCACTGACACCGGAGAGCAAACCCGATGCCGGTAAGGGACGAAGGTTATGGGTTTCTGAAAAAAGAGCAGGGTTCAACCCGAACTGAACATCAGTTTCCCAGTTGCCGCCCGACACCGTATGACGAACACCGGAGACATAAAGTTTACCCTCGAAACGCTCGCCTATACCAATTACTTCAATAAGCGTGCCGGGTAAAACCCCTGCAAAACCCTGAAACCGAACCCGGCCACGAACTTTTGCCATTCGTTCTTTCAGAAGATGGCCATCGGCCCATGCCTGAAGTGCCGGTTCACTCAGCTTACCACCATGCCGGATAACATGAGGCTCTCCACCAATAACATCGGCCAAAGCGAAGGCTGAAAGGTTTCCGTTGTTTGTGGTTGATGGCTCGCTCGCCTCGGCTTCAATCATCTCCTGATCAGTCGAATTCCAAGAAGCAGCCTTGATTGCCTTGCTTTGCCAGCGTGCATCAATTTCAGCATCCAACTCCAGGATGGTACTTCCATATTTTACCGTCACAACAGCCGCCTTGGCGGTATCAGGCGAAGCAATGATGATCTTCTCATCTTCAACAACCACAACCTCTCCGTTGGCTTCAGCACGGCACAAAAGAAAATCCCAGTCTGTGGAGTCATACTGAACAACCTCCTTGAGTTCTGGTTTTGTGGCATTTACCTCCCCCGACAAACCATAAAGAGCAAGAATCTCCTCCATAATGTCGCTATCCTTCTTGTCGGTATAGTATCGGGAGTGTATTCCACTGGTCATTTTTACAGCGGGATGACGACACTCCACAACAAGCTGACTGGTATTTTTCCGTATTTTGATACTGTGCTTGATGATAATACCCTTAAAAACCGACTCGTTATCAGCCCGGTAACCAAGCTTGATTTCAATGCTTTTGCCCGGAACAAAAAGATCGCTGTTACTTGCCTCAAAAGTCGATTTTGCAGCCTCTCCATCAAGCAGATGAAGCACGGCAGAAGGAATGCGGTTGAGCTCACGAGAAACGGAAACCGACAGAAGGTGAAAGATCCTGGGTATTTCAGTGCCCTCTATCAGCACGGCAACTGAGCAGACATCCGGTGTTGACGGTGTCGGGATTGTGGACTCGTTACTCACGGCTGTTTGTTTACTGCTTTTTCAAAAGGAGGAAACACAATTTCGCTGCCAGGGCTTAAAGAACGGAAATTACCGAGACCATTAATTTTAGCAACAGAGAGGTAATATTTCGGATCGCCGTAAATCCTGTAACACATCAAAGGAAGTGTATCACCAGCCATAACTTTCCTGATATGCGTCAGATCAGCGGATTTGTTATTATCCTTTGCAACACGCTTCTGCTCTTCAATACTGCTTTTAAAGGTTACTTTGGCTGTCGCCCGAATGGGAGTTCCATCAGGCTTGAACAGTTTGTAGGTAAAGCTTGCATCCGTTACCCGCCCCTTGAAAATGGAGTTTTTTCCCCAGACCAGCTTGAAATGGCGCGGTTCATGGGCATCACCCTTGTAGCCAAGCAGTACCTGGCGAAACTTCTGAAGATCATCAACAATCGAATCCTTTGGTTCACCATAAACAATGCCGGTGTTATCGAAAAGAAATTCAAAAGAGAGTTCTTCCGGTTCGGTATACTCATACTTAAGCTGTTTACCACTTGTTCCCTGACCCTGTCCCTGTTCCGAAAACTTCAGTTTATAGTTGAGCGTATAAGATTCCGGATTAATGAGCGCCTCAACATACTCATCCGCTTCTGTTTGACCCCCGCTCTCAGCTTTCAGTGAATCAGAAAAGGCAAGAATGAGCATTTTTTCAAGTTCACCTTTTTCAGCCATCACCGCTCCGATTTGTTTTGTAGAATTTCAAGCACCTGTTCCACGCACTCAGCTATAATTGCCTGCCGGTCACTATCGCTGCTTTTGCCACCACTGACCGGCTGCCGTTCCGACAGTGCCCCTTCAGTCGCGTTAACCGTTACCCTGATATGGAGCTCTTTTATCTCGATCGGCATGGTACTTATCCTTTTTCAAGCGTGAAATAGCGATAACTCAACTCCATGGTTTCGACCACAATGCTGTTTTCGTTGGCATTGAAGTCGCTGACAAGCCATTTTTTCGGAATGGCATTGACCACATTCCAGACCCGCAAGGACTCATGTTTTTCATTCATCAGGTTAACCGTGATGCTTGAGGGTTTAAATATCCGGTTGTTGAATGCATCAAGAAACCATTTGGTCACGCCCGAATCAGTCAGCATCCCCCGTTTCAGCACCAGGTCGGCATACTTGGTGCGAACCGGCAGCTTATGCTCAAACCGGTTCTCACCACCCTCCCTGAAGGATTCATAGTCGTACTCGACCGACAAGCCCGACACCGACTGAAACCGTATGTCGTTTTTCTCCTTGCTGACCTCGTTAAAGAGCACCTGAAAGTAAAACCCCCAGGGCGGATAATAGTCCGTAGTACTCATCAGACCTTCATCAGTTTCAACCCTTCATGGGCCAGTTCAATGCTTTCAACTGCAATTTCGTTGGCATCCGACTTCAGATCCGGCGCAGTAATCTTCACAGGAAAACAACGTGCTGCCGTCCATGCCGCAACGGGATTATGCTTTTCATTAAGCAGACGAATGGTTACATCCCGCCTTTTATCAACACGCTCATTGGCGACCTCCTCCATCCAAGAGTTGAAATCAAAATCACTTTCGAACTTACCTCGTTTCAGCGTAATGTTATTATTCTTCACCATTCCCGGCATGCTGATTTTGCTGAAATCCTTGCTGTCGCTGTGTCGGTACTCAATTTTTTCGCGTTCCATGACAAGACCGGTCACTTCGGTAAAGCTTATTTTTGCGCCTCCCCAGTCTATCTGAAAATGGAACCTGGGTATTGGATATTCCTGTGCCATAGGTGGTTCTGTTTAATGTTTTATTAAAAAAATAAACTGACTATTCCCGGCATAACTCTGCTGCCCTTACGACTCGGCCATCTTGTGTGAGAACTTCAGGATAATGAACTCCGCTGGCCTGACCGCCGCCATGCCGATTTCAATAATCAACCGGCCCTCAAGGATATCAATCGGTGTCATGGTTTTGCCGAGACCGACAGCGACATAAAAGGCATGTTCCGGCTTGATTCCCTGCAGAGCGCCCTGTCGCCAAAGCAAGGTCAGGAAATTCTCGATCATGGCCTGTATGCGAACCCAGGTATTGGCATCGTTCGGTTCAAAAACAAACTGCTCAGTCGCTTTTTTTGTGGACTCCTCCACAAAATTAAAGAAACGACGAACACTGATATAGCGCCACTCATTGTCGTTACCGGCAAGCGTACGAGCACCATAGACAAGAGTGCCCTTTCCTGTAAATCTTCTAATGGCATTAACAGACTTTCCGCTGTTGACATCAACGTTAAGGGCATCAAGTTGTGAAGCAGTAAAGGTATGCTTTGGCCCTATAATCTTGCTGACACTGACATTGGCGGGCGCCTTCCAGACTCCTCTTGTCCGGTCTACATAGGCATAGATCCCTGCAATGGCACCGGAAGGTGGCACAAAGGTGCTGGCATTCTGAAGCCCGGAAAGAATAGAGTCGTACAGAGGGAAAGAGACCGCCAGCGCTTCATGCCTGATTTTTTCAAGTTGCCCGGCAGCAGCAACCACGCCATCCAGCCAAGCACTGCTGATCTTGTCAAAAAGTGTTCTGAGCAAAGGCAACAGGCTGTCCATTTTCGCGATATTATCAGCTCCGGAAATAACGCTGGACGCTTTCAGAGGATAGGTATCAGGGTTGCTATAGGTAAAGATATCACCCCACTGGGTGGCGGTTAGGGAGGTTATATTAAACTGGGTGGTGTATGCCGACGTCGGTGAATATTTGGCTTTCAGTTCCAGCTCATAGCTGATGAGTGTGCTGTACATTTCAACCAAAGTCAACGGAATGAGTTTATCGGTAAAAGATTTTTTCAAATCCGCATCGCCAACTTTACCAGCTCCCGACCCAACCAGCTTATCCACATCTCTTGCAAACCCGTAGAGATAATTCACGATCGAGGTAAAATTGGCAACAATTTTAGTCCCGAGGTATGTTCCGTCGAGCTCGGTAAATCGATCCCTCAAGCTCTTTTTAGCATCAGTTGTCAGTGACGTTGTAGCCGTTTTGATGGTTTCAACATCGGCCATGATGGTTTCGTATCCCGAAATCAGCGCTTTGTTGGTATCGCTATCGGCCAGACTGGCCAGACTGAAGCTGGTAGTCCCCTTGACAATTTTGTTACAAAAATCACGATATGTGATCGCTTTCGGAAAACTCACTTCCAGCCAGGGAGAGTATACTGCTCCATATTTCAGATCCTTGATTCCGGAATTACCGCGGAAATCTGTTCCTTGAGGGTCGTCTTCATTAACGTGAAACAAACCAACCCTGTCCTGCAGTTTGCCACATTGCGCAAGGGCTTCGTCATAAACGCTATAATCTGACAGCCTGGAGTTGTCAGGAAAGACGAGAATCGTAGGTTCATCTTCCTTTTCCAGAGTTTTAATCCCTTTATCATCATCCGTAAAATGAGTGCTACTGGGGCTTTTTCCCTCATCAGAATCGTATCGTCCTGTTGAAACAATGTAACAGTCACCTCCGCCATTGGCATAAAAGAGGCGCAAGCTGTCGTACATGAAAAATTGATTTTTAATCTCGGCTGATTTGAAATTATTTTTGTCATCCAAAATTACTTTTGTAACGTCAAGATGAGCACCACCGCCAAAATACTGCTCGTATTCAGCAATTGAACCGATTTTGGTGGGTACGTTCAAGAGATCATCCGTGCTATTTTTCTGAGCCTTTTCCGTGTAACCGATAAACGCAGGTATCGCAGTTTCAACTGGTGCGATGGAGGGTGGGAACTTGGTGATTTCCTCGACATAAACCCCCGGGGTCTTATAGATGCCAGCCATGGTATATCCCGTTTAATTTGATGAGATGTTATATAAATATCTCTGAAACAAGTTTTGTTATCGTGTTGTTGCCGTTCTGCCCCTTCTCAACTTTCACCACTCCTGTTGAGGGTTTATTATTGGGAGTGTTGGCATTCCCATAATAGGTCAGTGGAAAAGAAGAGGCGGAATAGGTTCCCGTATCAACATATTTCAAGAAGGTAGAGCGATTTTTGAAATTAATCCGGAAAACCGGATGTGGATTTTTTGCTTTGCCGCTCTTAATTAAACTGAACTCCGGATCGCTCGCCCTTACCGCAGAAAGGCGGATCAGAGCAAACACATTATCAGGAATGTCTTCAGTTAACATGATTCCGCACTTGCAATCAGCCATTTTTTCGACAATGCACTGAGGAATCGAAAGCACTGGAACGTCTGCCTGATTGACAAAAACCGGCAAATTATCAGCTTTATCAAGTTTTTGCTTGCTGGCACTTGGCTGATCAGTAGTCAGTTGCCATAAATCCTGACTTTCAATAACAAGAGATTCAATGGCATCATCAGCTTGAAGTGCTGGAATTTCTCTGGATAAGTAGAGATGCATATTCTTACCGGCACTCCTCTTTGCTCCTGTCTGATTGGAAAAAACAGGTACGTTCGCCTTATAGCGATATATTCTATTCTCAGCAGAGCAGTAAACTTCGTGAATTTTCTGCTGGCGAAGCGTCAATGCTGTATAGTTAAAAAAAGATGGATCCCGAATGGTCACGATAAAGTCAAGTACTGTATCATCAGAAATATTAGAGTTATTTGATGTTGCAACAAAAAAACCAATGGAAGTATCCTTGAAAAGTGCATCAAATTCTATCAAAGCTTTTGAAGTCGCAACAGTCGGTGTGACTTGAAGAAAAGTGCGCACATCATACTTCCTCAAACGCTTGTATTCTTCTGTTTTCTCTTTATTTCTATTTTTCTTCTCTTCATCAGAAAGCAGCGAATCATCATAAGGTTTATCAAAAACTTTTCCTCCGTCATCCAACCAGTAATGGTGAATCAGTCGTACCTCGAAAAGTCGTTGATATGAACGCGTCATGCTTTCAGCCATCTCAAGTCAAGGAAAAGGGTTTAAGCGTAAAGTTCGTTTCAATTTCAGTAATAAGAGAGCCTTCCTGCGTTGCGCCCCTGAACTGAAGATCAAGCATCCGCATCCAGTAGATTACAAAGGGATACTGCTTTCCTCCAAGTGTGCCCCACATATGGTTAACCTCCTCCATCGAGGCGGAATAGAGATCAAAAATCAGCTTGAATGTTTCCAGACAATCACTATAATTGGTCGGAGCACCTTCTGTTATTGAGCCTGGCTTAACGTTATCCTGGGTAAACACATTTTTATACTGGAAAAATCGAATAGCCCTCGATAACAATTTTAAGCCGTCAACATAATTAATATTTGGCGATGTAATTAAAATCTGAAAGTTCAGATAGACCGGTGGATTTTCATAAAGCACTTTCTGCGTTACCTCATCACGAACATAATTCGGAAGATTTTTTAATGTCTTTTCTTCCTTGATATTGATAATTGAAAAGTTCAGGGTATTTTTTGACATTCCGCCATTGCCGGGTTCGAACCCCTCTGACGGATTTCCCGGTTGAGCCAAGCCTGAACTATCGCCATACACCGCATTAAGGTGCGCGTTCAACTCATTGATTACGATTGTTAACGCGTGCGAGATCATGGCGAACCTGAAAGGTTTAACTCAACTGTTTATAGAGCCATTCAAAAAATCACCATACTTCCAGACTTTCGACATACACAAAAGAAAAAGAATGGGGCATGGCACAATCCAAAATAATGATCAGAATGCGAACAGATTATTACAGATGCCGTTAACGCTTACAAGAGAAGTATTTGAGACCTTTATCGCCAATCACCAAAACCTACAAGGCAGACTTAATGAAAAACTGGTACAAATATACTTGGGTTTGTCGAAACGTACAAGAGGAAGAGAGTGGAAAAAAAGAAACTTATTCAGTATAAAAAATTCTGTCTTTTTTTCAAAAACAAGTTTTTTTAAAATCCGTCATATAAATACATAATTACTTCATCATCGGCCCAAGCAGCTCTACAGCAAGGGAACAGAATGCATCGTTAAACGGAGGTTCGGAGCCAAAACAACGATTGATGGCCGGGTCAGAGCCCTCGCCGGGGCGGTTGTTGAATTCGTCATCCCGCCACTCCTTCAATGCCGCGCCAAGGCTCTCTTTTTTGGCATAGGCTGATGATGAGCGAGGGAAAAAGGGCAAGGGCATGGAGAGCCCCTGCCAGTAATAGTGGAGCAGCTTTTCGAGCAAGCCTGCGGCATCAGCGGTCGGGGTGAAGCTCTTTGCCGCGTCAAGCATGATTAGAGCGCTCTCCCGTGGATAGCCAGCAGGGTCAGCGGTGTTCAGCACAAGATGCTCTATCCAACTGCGCATCAGGTCTTTACTCTTCATGTTGGCAGAGCGGTAGTGCAACTGGCATTGCGGCCACACACGCTCAAGGCGACCCGTCAAGCGGAAAACGCCGAGTTGAAGATCAACATCAAGCGGAGCCAGAGGCAGTGCGCCGCCGGTTTTTTCCAGAATCTT
>SESG01001579.1_pt1 | contig 26566 bp, 21 predicted proteins | sample 3171421 | NCBI WGS metagenome assembly SESG01 (sample SAMN10866946, study PRJNA518727) | freshwater metagenome | biome: subpolar coniferous forest; feature: holomictic lake; material: water; isolation source: holomictic Lake 227, 6 m and 8 m depth | place: Canada: near Kenora, Ontario | collected...
GTGCTCCGGAGTATCCGCCCCACTGAATTATCGTTTGCAGGACGATGGAGTGTATGGATCCTCCAGGCTAAATTTTTGACTAAGATACAATATTTTCAGTGTTCCACAGCAGTCAGGCACCTCTGCCCTGCAATCCGCTGCCGGCAGGAAGCGCCCGACGGTAAAGTGATATCCCGTGGATGAGCCGTTGGAAAAAAATTCTAACTTTAGCAAAAAATTCCATTGGCAAATACCCACCTTTTCCGCAGGAAATCCATCAGCCATATTCTCCGGGATGCACACGACCGGGAGGGTGAACGGTCGGAACTGAAAAAAAGCCTGAATGTATATGATCTTACGGCACTGGGCATTGCCGCGGTGATCGGTGCAGGTATTTTCAGCACCATCGGGAATGCCGCTGCCAGCGGTGGCCCTGCCGTTTCCCTGCTGTTCCTCTTTACCGCCATGGCCTGCGCCTTCTCAGCGCTGTGTTATGCGCAGTTTGCCTCGATCATCCCCATCAGCGGAAGCGCTTACACATACGCTTATGCCAGTTTCGGGGAGCTCATCGCCTGGATCATAGGTTGGGACCTGATCATGGAATATGCCATCGGGAATATCGCCGTGGCGATCTCCTGGTCCGATTATTTTACCGGTTTTCTTGGCGGGATCGGGCTTCATGTTCCCGAATATCTTTGTGTCGATTACCTTTCGGCAGCGAGGGGATACCAGCATGCCATTGCGGAATTAAGCCACGGCACTCCGTTTTCATCCCTGTCGGATTCGCTTCGCGAGGCTTACCTGGCCTGGCAATCCGCACCGCACATCGGGGGCATAAGGCTGATTGCCGATATCCCTGCCTTTTCGATCGTTGTTTTTATCTCCGTGCTGGTCTATATCGGCATCTACGAGACAAAAATCGCCAGCAATACCATGGTATTGCTGAAAATCGGGATTTTATTCCTGATCATCTCGGTCGGTTCGTTTTACATCGACCCGGAAAACTGGCATCCCTTTGCGCCCAATGGCGTGACCGGCGTGCTGAAGGGGGTGTCGGGCGTCTTTTTTGCCTACATCGGGTTCGACGCCATTTCCACTACCGCCGAAGAGTGCAGGAATCCCCGGAGGGATTTACCCCGGGCCATCATCCTGGCCCTGATCATCACCACCATCCTCTATATCATGATCAGCCTGGTGCTGACCGGGATGGTACATTATTCCGATCTCGGGGTGGGTGACCCGCTGGCCTTCGCCTTTCAGAAACTCCACCTGACGAGGCTTTCGGGGATTATTGCCATCAGCGCGGTCATTGCCATGGCCAGTGTGCTGCTGGTTTTCCAGGTGGGGCAGCCCCGCATCTGGATGAGCATGAGCCGCGACGGCCTGCTGCCAAGGTCTTTTTCGAAAATCCATCCCCGGTATAAAACACCCTACTTTTCGACGGTCATTGCGGGGGTGCTCGTTGCGATCCCCTCCCTCTTCATGAACCTCACCGAGGTGACCGATCTGACCAGTATCGGCACACTGTTTGCCTTCATCCTCGTCTCAGGCGGGGTGCTGGTGTTGCAAAGCGGCTGGAAAAAGCACGACATCCCCAACAGCGAAAAGGGTTTCCAGGTACCCTACCTGAACTGCCGCTATTTCCTTCCGCCGATATGGGCAGGGATACTCACGCTGCTGTTTTACTGGAACCGTCCTGAAATCAGCGCCTTTTTCGCCACCCCGGCCCAAACGCTGCTTGGCACCGGTTCCGGATCGTGGCTCCGGATGATGATCCTGACCCAGTTCCCGATCCTGATCTTTATCATCTCAGCCGTGATCCTGACCTGGTTTGGTATTATGAAACAACTTTCCCTGATCCCCGTTCTTGGCCTGCTGACCAATTTTTACCTGATGGCCCAGCTTGGTGTGACGAACTGGCTGCGATTCCTGATATGGCTTGCCATCGGGCTGGTGATTTACTTCAGTTACGGAAGGAGGCACAGCAAACTGGATAAGGAAAAGGAGGCGGAGTTGAGGAGGCGTTAAGTTAACACTGAAAACATCTAAAATGTCGGTAACAGAGGTCATATTAATTATTGTTGCAGGGATTTTCGTCGGGTTTATCAACACCCTGTCGGGCGGAGGATCGGTGATCAGCCTTTCCCTGCTGCTGATCCTGGGGTTGCCTGCCAACATTGCCAACGGCACCAACCGGATCAGCATCTTTTTTCAGACCCTTTCTTCGGTGGGCAGTTTTACGCGGCAGAGGATGTTCGATAACCTCCGGCCGGTCTGGCTTGCCATCCCCGCCACCATCGGCGCTATCCTGGGCGCCTGGCTTGCCGTCGACGTGAATACCAGGGTTGTGGAAAAGGCCATGGCGCTGGCCATGGTGATCATGGTGTTCTTTTTGTTTTACAAACCCGACAAATGGCTGAAGGAACAACCGGCGAAGTTGTTAAAGCCACTCAGGTGGTGGCAGTTCCTGATGTTCTTCGTGGTTGGTTTTTACGGTGGATTCATCCAGGTCGGCGTGGGTTATTTTCTCCTGATGGCGCTGATACCGGGTGTCGGGTACGACCTGGTAAAAGCCAATGCCGTGAAAAACCTGATCGTCTTTTTTTATGCTATTTTTGCACTCCTCGTCTTTATCATGGATGGGAAGGTAAATTACCTTTACGGATGTATCCTGTCGGTGGGCAGCATGATCGGCGCCCTGATCGCCTCCTATCTCGCCGTAAAAAAAGGCGCCGGCTTTATCAGGGTGGTAATTTTGCTGTCGGTCATCATGACGATCCTGCAAATCACAGGATTGATTAATTTTACATCGCTGTTTAAGCAAATTATATAGTGCCCGTGGATCTGGAAAAGAATGATTTCGTTAATCCCCTGGTGGGAACGGAAGAAGAGAATAACTAAACTTTATACCTGTTGTTTATGAAAAAAAGTCTGAGATACCTTATTAAATTACGGCATTTGCCGGCACTGCTTACCTGCAGTATTGCATTTTTCCTGTTTGCTTCCTATTCGCTTCCGGCGCAAAACACGGCTCCGCTCTCGGCCGTCGCGGCCTCGCTTGAGCACCATCCCTGGGTGCTTGTCATTCACGGGGGGGCAGGGGGACCGGCAAAGGGAACCATGACCGCGAAGGAGGAACAGGCTTATCTTGACAAACTCAACGAGGCCCTGAAAATTGGCTCCGGTGTGCTTTCCCATGGGGGAAGCAGCCTGGATGCCGTTGAGACCGTGGTGAGGTTCATGGAGGATTGCCCGTTGTTCAATGCCGGGAAAGGCGCCGTGTTGAATGAAAACGGGAAGGCGGAGCTGGATGCGGCTATCATGGATGGCCAAACGGGGATGGCCGGTGCGGTTGCCTGTGTAACCACCATTAAAAATCCTGTCACGGCCGCCCGCCGGGTGATGGAAAAAACCAGCCACGTGATGCTTTGCGGGTCGGGGGCTGAAAAGTTTGCCAGGTCACAGCAGCTGGAGATGGTCGACCCAACCTATTTTATCACCCCTGAAAGGCTGGCAGCCTGGAAGAAAAGCAGGCCTGTCCCGTCGGCAAAACCTGAAAAAAATGAGCCTTCCACCGAAAAGCATGGAACGGTGGGGGCGGTTGCGTTGGATGAAAACGGCAATCTTGCCGCAGCAACCTCCACGGGGGGAATGATGGGAAAGATGACGGGCCGGATCGGCGATTCCCCGCTCATTGGCGCAGGCACCTATGCCAGGAACCAAACCTGTGCCGTATCGGCGACGGGCCACGGCGAATTTTTCATCCGCAACGTGGTGGCCTATGATATGTCGGCCATCATGGAATACAGGGGCGCACCGCTGGAAGAGGCCGGGAAGATCATCATCCAGGATAAACTCAGAAACCAGAAAGCCGACGGGGGACTGATTGCCGTCGACAAGGACGGGAATATCACCATGCCTTTCAACACCAATGCCATGTTCCGCGGATTTGCCAGGTCGACAGGCGAACAGGAGGTTGCCATATACTGACCTTCCCGATTTGTTTTTTCGATAATCCTGGCGGAGCTGTCACGGATTGTTATATCTTTATGCGTGAAAATAAAGCGTTTAACAACATTTTTATGAAGATATTTTCTATAACAGCCGGTTTCCTGCTGTTGATGATCACGGGTCTGCAGGCCCAGTTCCTGCCATCGCCGGCGGCGGGAGATACCGCCAGTTTTCCATACTGGGCACAGATGATGCAGGATCCCCATGCACGGTTTGCAGATACCCGTCATGCCTTTGAAAAATACTGGGAAGGGCGTGAAAACCGTCGTCATAACGGGTGGAAGGTGTTCAAACGCTGGGAATATATCAACCAGGATTGTGTGCAGCCCGATGGCACCCTCCCTGCCCCCGGTCAGGTGATGGAGGCTTACCGTGCATATTTCAGCAGCCACGATGCCACCATGTCGTCGGGCGGGAACTGGAGCATTGTCGGTCCGGTCGCTTCACCAGCCAATGCCACCGGTCAGCCTAACGGAATGGGAAGGATCAATGCGGTTTGTCCGCATTCCACAAACCCGGGAATCATTTATATCGGTTCACCCTCCGGTGGACTGTGGCGCACCACCGACGGCGCCACAACCTGGAGCGTTCTTACCACGGCCACGCCAACGCTGGGCGTCTCCTCCGTGCTGTTGCACCCCACCAACGCGAACCTGATCCTGATAGGTACCGGCGACCGCGATGGCGGCGATTCTCCGGGAATGGGCGTCTACCGCAGCACCGACGGCGGTACAACCTGGGCAGCATCCAATACGGGAATGGGAAATCTAACGGTTGGAATGATGATCATGCTCCCCACCGACCCCAACATTATCCTGGCCGTGACCAGCGGGGGTATTTACAAGTCGACCGACGGGGGCTCTTCCTGGGCGCGGAAATCGTCAAACACCAACAATTATAAGGATATCCGGTTCAACCCGGCCGATCCCACCATCGTTTATGCCACAGAGGGCGGGAAGTTTTACCGTTCAACCAATACGGGCGATAGCTGGACCCAGATCACCTCCGGGGTCTCTGCTGGCACGCGGCTCGTCATCGGTGTGGGTATTACCCAGCCCACCTGGGTTTATCTTTGCCAGACCAATGGCCCCTTTGCAGGACTGCTTCGCTCAACGGACAACGGGTTGACCTTTACCACCCAGTCAACGACGCCCAACCTTATGGATTATGCGTGCGATGGCAGCGGAACCGGCAGCCAGGCCTGGTACGACCTATGCATTGCCGTTGATCCTAATAATGCAAGTACGCTCTATATCGGGGGCGTTAACATCTGGAAGTCGACCAATGCAGGGGTTTCCTGGACGATTGCCAGCCACTGGGTTGGAAGTTCATGGGGGACCAGCTGCGCTCCTTCGGTACATGCCGATATCCATTGCCTGGTGTGGTCGCCTGCCAACGGCAATTTGTTTACCGGGTGTGACGGGGGGATCTATAAATCAACCAATGGAGGAACCAGCTGGACGGACCTGTCGTCGGGACTGGCCATCTCCCAGGTATATAAAATCGGGCAGAGCGCCCTCAAACAAACGCTCACGATGAACGGCTACCAGGATAATGGCACCTCCAAGAATACCGGTCCGAATTTCACGACCGTGCTCGGTGGCGATGGCATGGAATGTATCGTGGATTATTCCGACACCCTGTTTCGTTACGGATCAATCTATTATGGTGATATCTACCGCTCTTCGGGAGGAGGATACAGTGAAATCGCCGCCAATGGCAGCCATGGAATTACCGAAAGCGGGGCCTGGGTTACCCCCTATATCCTGCATGAAACTATCCCTTCAACGATGTTCATCGGGTATGTGAATGTGTGGAAAAGCACCAATGTGAAGGCCGCATCGTCATCGGCGGTCACCTGGACGAAGATCTCCGCGGGAGAATCGGGAACCTGCAGCGTGCTGGAACAATCCCCTGCCAATGTCGATATCCTTTATGTGGTGCGCAGCGGCGCGATCAAGCGGTCGGACAACGCAAATGCGGCCACACCCGTCTGGACGGCATGCACCCTCCCGGGAGGGGCGACACCAACCGATCTTGAAGCCCATCCCACCGATCCGAACATCGTTTATGCCACGGCAGGAACCAAAGTCTACAAATCGACCGACAAAGGGATCACCTGGACCAATATTTCCGGGACCCTGCCTGCGGTCAATATCAGCTGCATCGTGTATGACAAAAACAGTAATGAAGGCCTCTATATTGGCAACAAAACCAATGTTTTTTACAAGGATGCCACGATGAGCGACTGGGTTGCCTTCAGCACCGGCCTGCCACCTGTGGATGTGCGTGAACTTGAGATCTTCTATGATGCCGTCAACCCCGTCAATAACAGGCTCAAGGCGGCAACCTACGGCCGCGGGCTCTGGCAGTCGGACCTGTACAACCTGTTTGCCGTTACACCGGTAAACCAGAATGTCGCCTATGCAGCCGGTTCGACAATGTTCACCGTTACGGCAAACACCTCAACAACATGGACTGTTGCCAGCAACGCTCCATGGTGCACTGTTACCCCATCCGGGACAGGCAGCGGGTCCATCGCCGCGAACTATACCGATAACCCCGGCATCGTAAGCCGGGTTGCAAATATCACCGCAACCCCTTCGGGAGGGATCCTCCCGCAAACGGTAACCGTAACCCAGGCAGGCGCCCCGCCCATGCTGGCTGTTACACCGCCCAACCAGAATGTCACCTATGCAGCAGGAACGACAAATTTCACGGTGACCTGTAATACCGACTGGAGTGCAGTCAGCAATTCCAACTGGTGTACCATAACCCCCTCAGGGACGAATAATGGCATCATCGTTTCGAATTTTACTGAAAACCTTGCTGTAACCAGCCGAATGGCGACCATTACGGTTACGGTTGCCACGCTGCCGTCTCAAACGGTAACGGTAACCCAGGCCGGGGCCGCCCCGACCCTTTCTGTTACGCCTCCCAACCAGAGCGTACCTGCACCCGCGGGCAGCACAGGTTTTACCGTTACCTCCAACACCAACTGGACGGCTTCAAGCAATGCCGGCTGGTGCACTGTGACAACGGCCGGCTCAGGAAATGGACCGCTCACCGCCAATGTGACCGAAAACTTCGCCGTAACCCAGCGGATTGCAGTTGTTACCGTGCTGGTTAACGGTCTTGCACCGGTAACGGTTACGGTAACACAGGATGGAGCGGCACCCATATTGTCTGTTGTACCACCAAACCAGGATGTGCCTGCACCGGCAGGAACCACCTCCTTCACCGTTACCTGCAATACCGGTTGGTCGGCCTTCAGCGATGCAACCTGGTGCCTGGTAACCACCTCGGGTTCGGGAAATGGTGCGATCCAGGCCGATTATACCGAAAACTTTGCGGTTACGCAACGGATCGCCCAAATAACCGTAGCGGTAAGCGGGATTTCTTCCATAACCGTGACGGTAACACAACAGGGGGCGGCACCTCTGTTGACGGTTACGCCCGTGAACCGGAATGTCGCTCCTGTTGCCGGAACTACTGATTTTACAGTGACTTCCAATACCGGGTGGAGCGCAGTGTCCGATTCAGCCTGGTGTACGGTTACTCCCGCGGGAAACGGGAATGGTACGATTACGGCTGACTATACCCTGAATCCCTATTATTTCACCAGGGTAGCAACGATTTCAGTAACCGTGCCGGGTCTTTCACCGCAGCATGTAACCGTGACCCAGTCCCAATCCGTCGTGTCGGTGCAGGAACAACAACAGGAAACCATCAGACTTTATCCAAATCCGACAACAGGGATATTCCGTATTGTTTTCAGGGAGATCCTTTCTGAAAATGCCAAGGTTAACGTGATGGATTATACGGGTAATGTTGTCTTTTCGAAAGATTGTTCCACCAGGGGCAATTGCCTGTTCGACCTTTCCAGCCTGCCTCCGGGATGTTATATGATCAGGGTTTCAGTAAATGGGGATAACATGGTAAGAAAACTTGTGATTATCAGGTAATTCTGCCAAAAGAACGGGCGATTGGCCTGCGACTTCATTCCTGGTTTAAATATGACATTGGAATCTTGCTGGATCTTACTGGATTTACCTGTTATTGCTTATCGTATTGCTGGATTTCATCATGAACATATTCCAGCAATACACCCGCCTGGCTGAACATTGCTTCAGATTCGCCGCCGTCATGGTATTTCCTTTCGCAAACCACGCGCTCGATTCCGCAATTGATGATGAGCATGGCACAGGTTCTGCAGGGGGTCATCCGGCAATAGAGGGTTGCTTTGTCAAGCGGGATACCCAGACGGGCTGCCTGGCAAATGGCGTTTTGTTCGGCGTGAACGGTCCGGACACAATGCTGGGTAATCCTGTCGTCTTCGTGTAACATTTTCTTCATCAGGTGCCCTGCTTCATCGCAATGCGGCAACCCCCGGGGAGAACCAACATACCCGGTGACCAGGATCTGCCTGTCGCGGGCGATCACGCATCCGCTTCGGCCACGGTCGCATGTTGCGCGTTTTGAAATGGTATGGGCGACCTCCATAAAGTATTCATCCCACGAGGGGCGCAGATATTCTGTTGATTCCATAATCCAATGTTTATTCAGGCTGTAAAAGTACGAAACCAATTGATTAACCGGCAGGCGGCCTGCATAAAAGTGAATCATGGGGTTACCGCATTGCCGCTGCCATGTTCACCATCCCGGAAAAACAAATGACCCCGCAGTTTCAACGCGGGGTCATTCAACCAAAAAAAGTAATTAACCAACCATATTGTCTGGGTTCGAACCTGGCGGGGCGACAGGTTCACCCCTTGTCTTTAGTTTTTAATACAACGCACTGAGAAGGCGGCTGCACGGTAATCGTCGGCAGTGTAGGCTCCCATGGATGAGAAATACATGATGGTGGCTTTTGTCGAGCTGGTGGTGCTTGACCAGTAGTCGCCTTCGCTGCCCGGACCGTAGATCTGTCCATCGGGGAAATCGCGGTAACCAGCTTCAACCCACTTCAGGGATGAACCAAATGCGCCGGCCGGATTTTTAGTGGTCCAGGTGGCAATTTCGGCAATGAATTCAGCGCCTGTAGGAACGCGGAATCCTGCGGGGCATGGGTTGTTGATGCCCGATACACCCTGCCAGAGACTGTTGTTCTGCGGAACTCTCCAATCCCAGGGAGAGGCCATTGACTTTACGAACAGCGCATTTACCGGGGTGTTTGTGGAGGAGGTTACTGTTGTAACTCCGTTAACGGGGGTGCCAAAGATCGCACTTGCCCATGTGATGCATTGATGGTTATCGGCCAGGCGGCCCCACTGGTACAAGGAACCATACGACTGGTAGTCGTTTGCTGCGGTTCCTACCCGGGTTGCGCCGAGGTTGCGGTCAAGCCATACCTTCTGTGTGGCATGGTTCGCCACCTCGTAATAGGTGTAACTCGTTCCGCATGAACTCATTACAATGGGGGTAATGCTTACCACAACCACTGCAAAGCTGGCTGTGGTGCCGAAGGTCACGGTAAAGGTGTTCAGGCCTGTTGCCACAGGCGTTCCGGCACCTGCCAGGGTTATCAGCTGGGTTCCTGTTGCGGTGAAGGATCCGCTTTTTGTAAAACTGTACCCGTTTACGGTACTGGTGGTAATATTATAGGTGCCGATGGCGGTAACGGTGACTTTCAGGGTAACCGTGTTGGCTGTGGCTAACACAACACCTGGTTTGTAGGTGCCGTTGACGATGGTTCCTGCAGTGACGATCGATCCGGTTGCGGTAGCTTTTAATCCGGAGTTGATTTGTCCGCTAGGAGAGGTCGGCTGAATTTTTTCTGCCTCTTTCTGGCATCCCATGATAATCATACTGAATAAAACGGCCAGGGTAAGACCTAAGTTGAGTAAATTTTTTGTTTTCATTGGGATAGGTGTTTATGGGTGAAAATGTAAAAATATTATGTGTTGTCTGTTGGCTTGTTAAAAATATTCAATTACTCAGTAAAAATATCTTTACAAAGATCGATGCTTATGGGGGGCTGCACAATAGAGTTTATCAGTAAATAATAATAGTGGTAAACCGCTATAAAAATAACACATAAATATTTTAAATAATTGATAATAAATATAATAAAAAAATAAATGGCGTGGAAAATGTACGCCACTAATAATTCATTTATGATAATAAAATGGTAAAATATAGAATAATTTTACATAAAAGTTAAATATTATACATTAATGCCATGCCATGATGTATAAAAAATATACATGTTGCTTTTCCCGGCGGTGTTGCATATGTCTGTTTCCTCGTTTCCCGGCATTTGTTAAGGGTACCGGCGGGGGTTTATAAAGGAGAGAACCCGGCAATTCCGGGTGCCGGGGCATGAAGGGGGCGGTTTGGAGGAAAAGAAAAACCCCGCTGCAGCATGGCGGGGTTTTTAAGATCAGGGGGGGAATTCCGGGGACAGATTCCCGGAAGGCCGGGACAGCTGGGCCTGTTAATTCTTGATGCAACGTACAGAGAAGCCTGCCGCGCGGTAATCATCGGCGGTGTAGGCAAGACTTGACGAAAACATCATGATGGTGGCTTTGGTTGAACTGGCGGTGCTGGACCAGTAATCGCCTTCGGTACCGGGACCGTAAATCTGGCCGTCGGGGAAGTCGCGATACCCGGCCATGACCCATTTCAGCGATGAACCAAATGCCCCGGCTGTGTTTTTGGTGGTCCAGGTTGCGATTTCAGCCGTAAATTCTGCACTTGTCGGGAGGCGGAAACCTGCCGGGCATGGATTGTTGATCCCCGATACACCCTGCCAGAGGGCGTTGTTCTGAGGAACTCTCCAGTCCCAGGGGGAGGCCATTGTTTTCACGAACAGCGAATTTGCCGGTGTGTTGGTAGCTGATGTGGTTGAAGTAACGCCGTTCACCGAGGTCCCGAACATGGAACTGGCCCAGGTAATACACTGATGGTTGTCGGCCAGCCTGCCCCATTGGTACAACGAGCCGTAAGCATGGTAATCGTTAGCCGATACGGCTGCCTGCGAAGCGCCCAGGTTGCGGTCGAGCCATACCTTCTGGTTTTTGTGGTTGGCAACCTCATAATAGGTATAACTGGTATTGCAGGAACTCAGGATGATCGGCAGGTTACTGACTGCGACCGCCGTAAAACTGGTTGTATTCCCAAAGGTTACAGTAAAGGTGCTTACACCGGCTGCCACAGGTGTTCCCGTTGCAGGTAAAGTGATCGTCTGCGAGCCGGTTGTCGTGAAAGAACCGCTTTTTGAAAAATAATAACCGTTTACCGTGTTGGTTGTGATATCATAGGTGCCGATGGCCGTTACCGTAACCTTGATGGTTAATGAATTGGATGCAGTCAAGGACATACCTGTACGGTAATCACCGTTTACAATGGTCCCCGTGGTTACAATTGAACCGGCAGCGGCTGATTTCAACCCTGAGTTCAGTTGCACTTTTGCAGGTGAAGGTTGTCCGTTATCGACCTCTTTCTGACATCCAGTTAATATAATGGTAATGATGACTGCCAGGATCAAACCCAGGTTTAATGTTTTTTTTGTTCTCATTGGGATGAAGATTAATGAGTTGTTTTAAAATTCAGTTAGCTGGTTATTTTTTTTTCATCTTTGATACAGCCTTCAATAAACCGTGTAAAAATATCTACACAAAGATGACCCAAAAAAGCGGGTCGCGCAATAGGGTGATTGCGTAAAAAAAAAATAGTGGAAACCCGCTATGTAAAATAAACAGTAATGAATGTATGCTCAGGTAACCAGGTATTTATCGTAAAATTTGACGTGTTGATTTTGTGCCATTGGAAAAAATATTTTCCGGTGAAAACATTTTTTATGGCGATATAGTTTACAGAATTATGATTTATTTTACAAAATGGGGAATGATCCCCTGTTCTTGTTCCATTTGCGTGCCTGCCGATGATCCGAACGATGGTTCAAGGTTGAAGGAGATGGTGAACCATTCAACCGGAATTGGCAATACAGGAAAATCAAGCCCGGGGCAGGAAAGTTCATGGAACCGGCAAATGCCGGGGATTACATAATCTGAAGGAGTACATTTTCAACTGCTGAAAAGAGCGCCGCTTTGGTGCCGTCATTGGTAAAAAGATAATCGGCTTCGCGGATGCATGCATGGAGGTTCTGTTTGTTGGGATCCAGGGTCTCCATCTCCCTGGCTTCATTTTCGAGGAAGGTTTCAAAAGAAATATGATCTGTTTCCGATTGCCGTTCGGTAATTCGCTGGTACCGAAGCCTTTTGTCAGCATCCACGGCAAAAAGGAAAAAATTCCCCTTGCCCCGAAGCGAGAAAATTTCACCGGGTGTCCGGATACTTTCAATGACACAGTCGGCCTTCGATTCAACAGCTTTGGCGTATAGCTGGTCTGTTACATGCGACGGACCGTGCAGGGCGCGGAGTTCGTTTGCCAGTAAATACATGCTGTCGCGGTTTTCTGCCATACCCCTTCTCCGGATCTCCTCCAGCAGGTAGGCTCTTACAGAATAATGAACAAACCCCTTCTTGCAGGTGAGGTATTCTACCACAGTGCCTTTTCCCGCTCCCAGTGTTCCGGTGATTCCGATGATCAGCATGTTGTTCCGGCTAAAATCAGTGACAAAATAAATGTAAAATAATTTTACATATCCGGGGACGGTTTCCGACCCCTGTTTTACCTCAGATCTTACCCTGTTTAAGCCGTTCAATCCATTTTTCGGCAGTCACAGGTTGGTAAGAGGACAACTTCTGAAGCAGCGTTTCCATGTCATCATCGATTTGCAGCATGGCACGGTGTTCGGGCCGCAGAAATTTTTCAGCAACGGCATGATCGAGCATCCCGATCAATGCATCAAAATAGCCATGGATATTGAGCAAGCCGATGGGCTTGTTGATAATGCCGAGCTGATTCCAGGTAAGTACCTCGAAAAGTTCGTCGAGGGTTCCATAGGCCCCGGGCAGTGCAATAAAGGCATCCGACAGGTCGGCCATCAGGGCCTTTCGCTCCTGCATCCCGCTAACGATGTGCATTTCGGTAAGGTGCTGATGGGCAACCTCCCGTTCTGCCAGGGATGTGGGCATGACCCCGGTCACCTTCCCTCCCTTTGCCAGCATCGTATCTGCCAGTATGGCCATCAGGCCGACGTTTGCTCCGCCATATACCAGCGAGATTTCCCTAACCAGCAGCATTTCGGCAAGGCTGCGTGCCGTATCGGCATAAAAAGGCTCCCTGCCCATACTCGATCCGCAGAAAACACAAAGTGTTTTTATCATCATGATAAGACAACCTTAAATTCTGTATTTTTGTTTCTCAACAAAGGAAATAAAAAGTTCGCAGAATCCTGCGACTTTTTTAGATATTCTTTCGTTCCGCCGTCTTTATGACAGCTGTAATTCAAAGTTAGCAAGAATGCAGGTTCCCGCCTTGTTTAATTCAATCATATGCTGTATCCGTTAAAATTTGTACCTGTTTTCAAAGATAAGATCTGGGGTGGCACGAAGCTGAAAACCAGTCTGAATCTTGATTTTTCCCCCTTATCCTCCTGTGGCGAAGCCTGGATGTTGTCGGGTGTTCCCGAAAACCAGACCATCGTCGTCAATGGTTTCCTGGCAGGTAATGACCTGAATGAGATCCTTGAAATCTATATGGATGAACTGGTGGGAGAGCGGGTTTATGAGAAATCGGGCAATGAATTCCCTGTCCTGGTGAAGTTTATCGATGCCAACGACTGGCTCTCCGTGCAGGTGCATCCGGATGATGCCCTGGCAGCCGCCCGTGGTATCGGCAGCGGGAAAACCGAAATGTGGTATGTCCTGGATGCCGCACCGGGTGCGGAACTGATAAGCGGCTTTAACCGCGACCTGGATGCGGCGAAATACCTTGATTACATGAAGCAAAACAGGTTAAAGGAGATTCTCAATGTGGAAAAAGTGCAAAAGGGAGATGCCTTTTTTATCCCGGCTGGCCGTGTCCATGCCCTCGGCCCCGGGATCCTGCTTGCCGAAATCCAGCAGACCTCTGATACCACTTACCGTATCTATGACTGGGACCGCCCGGGTGCCGGCGGAATGCCGCGTGAACTCCACAATGAACTGGCAGTCGATGCCATTGATTTCGGTCATGCCGGCTCCTACCGCACCCACTATGTTCCCTCCCTGAACCAACCCGTGAACCTAGCCCTATCTCCCTTTTTTACCGTCAACCTTCTTGATATCGATTGCCGGACCCAGAAGGATTACAGCGCCCTCGACTCTTTTGTCATATATATATGTGTGGCAGGGAGAGGTGAAATTTCAACAGGTGAGGACCGGGTTACCCTTACAACCGGTGAGGTACTGCTCCTCCCGGCCGTCACTGACGAAATTATCCTTCATCCCGACCCTAACATCCGCATTTTAGAGGTTTATGTTCCATAATTTTTTTTATTTTTGTGAATCCAAAAACAACCCAAATGAAAATCAAATTCCGGATTATTTTCCTTTTACTCCTGGTATCCTCCCTCACCTATGCACAGGAGAGTGTTTTCAAATACAAGAAACTGCCATCTGTAAACATTAAGGATGTCAAGGGTCAGTCGTTCAGCACCAACAGCATCGTGAACGACGGTAAGCCCGTGATCATCAGTTTCTGGGCCACCTGGTGCAAACCATGCGTACGTGAACTGACCACCATTGCAGATGTTTATGATGAATGGGTAAAAGAGACCGGCGTAAAACTCTATGCCGTTTCCGTTGATGATTCCCGTTCCATGACCCTGGTTGCCCCCATGGTCAATGGCAAAGGATGGGATTATACCGTATTGCTTGATCCAAACAGCGAGTTTAAAAGAGCGATGAACGTAGGGCCCATTCCCCATACCTTTTTGCTGAACGGGAAGGGTGAAGTCGTATGGCAGCATACCTCCTTCTCCGAAGGCGATGAGCTCAACCTGATTGAAATGGTCAGGAAACTCAACAAAGGCGAAGAGATTAAATAACAACTGAAATTCATGATTTAGTTTCACCCTTAATTCCTGTACCTTGAATAAACGGATATACCTTGTCCCGGGAACCATCCTGCTGATGGTCCTGTTTTCTCTCACCTCGACTGCGCAGGACCTCCTCAAAGGCAGTGAAGTTCACGGCAGCATGCAGATGGATGCAGCCTATTACCTGAAGGATACTAAGATGGGGATCACCGATTCCACCCTCGGCGGGCAGCTGATCCGCATGAATGCCTTCACCGAAGTCAACTATTCCTTCGAAAATTTCTCGGCAGGACTGCGGTTTGAAACCTATCTTCCCCCGCTGACCGGGTATGACGCCAAATATAACGGCTCCGGTATTCCCTACTGGTATGCCAATTACAAAAACAGCTTTATCGATGTCACCGCCGGGAATTTCTATGAACAATTCGGCAACGGGATGATCCTTCGTACCTACCAGGAATGGACACTCGGCGTCGATAATTCGTTGCAGGGAATCAGGGTGAAACTGATGCCGGCAAAGGGGATTACCATCAAAGGGGTGTATGGTACACAACGCTATTACTGGGAACCGTTCAAGGATTATAACAGGGGGATTGTCAAGGGACTCGACGGAGACGTGAACCTGAATGAACTCATTACCGGCATGGCAAATGCCCGGGTGAAGCTCATCCTGGGTGGTTCGGTCGCGAGCAATTACCAGCAGGGGAACACCAAAACCATTACCTACGACGGAAAGCTGCTTGCCCTGAATATGCCGGAAAACGTCGCCAATTACGGTGGCAGGTTCAACATGAATATCGGCGGTTTCAACTGGCAGACCGAAATTGCCCACAAGATCAATGACCCTTCGGCCCGGAACAATTATATCTATAAGGATGGGAACGGATTATTCACCAATGTCTCATGGTCCCAGAAGGGACTGGGTATCCAGGTGATGTCGAAGTGGATCGACAACATGAGTTATAAATCCGACCGATCGGTTGTCAACAACATGCTCGATATCAATTACCTGCCTGCCATTACCAAACAGCATACCTATGCGCTTGCGAGCATGTACCCCTATGCAACCCAACCTGATGGCGAGGTTGGCATTTCGGGAACCATAACCATCCACCTGCCCAAGAATTCGCCCCTGGGCGGCAAAACAGGTCTTTCCATTGCAGCCAATTTTTCACAGGTTAACGGGCTGAAGCAGACAGCGCTGAACGACTCTACCGCCATTGGCCAAACCGGCACCCTGGGCTATAAAACCACCGTCTATGGGTTTGGCAATAAACTCTATTACCAGGATGGCAATGTGGAGGTTTCCAAGAAATTCAACAGCAAGTGGAAGGGAATCTTTACCTACCTGCACCAGGCTTACAACAAGGATGTTGTTGAAGGACATGTGAACCAGTATGGCATCATATATTCCCATATCGGTGTTGCCGATATCGCCTGGAGCATCACCAAAAAGCTGAATCTGCGCTGGGAGGTCCAGGGTTTATGGACCAAACAGGACAAGGGCAACTGGGTTGCGGGGCTTGCCGAGGTGACCATTTCACCGGCATGGTTCTTTTCGGTGATGGACCAATATAATTTTGGGAATGATGTTCCTTCACAGAGGTTGAATTATTACCTCGTAAGCGCCGGTTATACCAACCATACCTCGCGTGTGGCTATCTCCTGGGGCCGGCAGCGCGAGGGAATCATTTGCGTTGGCGGAGTTTGCCGCTATGTTCCTGCAACAAACGGCGTAACGCTTACAATAACCAGCAGTTTCTAACCGCGAACCGAACAGTGAACTGAAACCTGAATGAAAAAAAAATCTGAAATGAAACGTATCTTTCAAATAGCAAGCATCTTATTCCTCGGGAGTGTCCTGTTCCAGGCCTGTACCAAGGTAAGCGAACCCTATTATACCGTAAAAGCCGTAATTGCCGATACCAATATCCGTAATGTCCTTCTCGAAGATTATACAGGCCATACCTGCGTGAACTGCGCCCCGGCCGCAAAATCGGCCAGCGCTTTCGCCGATCTGTACAAGGGTCAGGTATTCGTGATCTCGGTCCATGCCGGCAGTTTTGCCAGGCCTAACTTTGTTCTTTATCCTCCTTACCTCAAGGCCGATTACACCTGCGCCACGGGGAATGACTGGTACAGCACCAGTCTTTTCAACATCGATCAGAACCCAAAAGGGATGGTTAACAGAAGAGCCTACAACGGGAAGGTCTCGTTCGTGCCTACCGAGTGGGGCGGCGCTATTGAAGCAGCGCTGAAACTGCCCAAGGCAGCTGTCATGTCCATGACCAACAGTTTTGATACCGGGAGCAGGACGATCAGCGCACATGTCCAGACAAAATTCCTGCTGAAGTTCACCAATCCAGTGAACCTGTGCGTATGCATCCTGGAGGACAGCATTTACGGAGGCCAGGAAAACAAGGTGGACGGCGATTCGATCCCTATCATCAAGAACTTCAGGTTCATGCACATGCTCCGTGGCTCCATCAACGGCTCCTTCGGCGAGCAAATTGCCGCTACGGCGGATGTCAATACCCTGGTGACCAAAAACTACACCTTCGCCTTCGGGACTAAAACCTGGAACCCCGCCCACTGCAGCCTTATCGCCTTTATTTCGGATGCCGATACCAAAGAGGTTCTGCACGTTATCAAAACCCCTTTTAAATTACCCTGACAGGGGCCCGATCCGGTCGCAGGCCGGGTTAACTTCATCGGCATGACTTACCCAGGCAACCATGGATAGAAAGAGGTTCCTACAGATGCTGACCGCCATACCAGCTTCCGGACTGGCATCCAAAGTTGATGAATTTAAAAAAATTGCAGGGACATTTCCCAGCCAGGGTATCATGCCGGTGCTTTTCCTGGGTCATGGCAGCCCGATGAATGCCCTCGACGACAACCAGTTCGTGAAGGGTTGGAAGTCGGTCGGGTTATCGCTGGAGAAACCAAAAGCAATATTATGTATTTCCGCCCACTGGGAGACCAGCGGGACTTTTGTGACGGCGATGGAAAAGCCGCGGACAATCCATGATTTCGGAGGCTTCCCGCAGGAGTTGTTTGATGTTCAGTACCCCGCTCCCGGGAGTCCTTCCCTGGCGGGAGAAACTGTAAACCTGGTCACAAAAGCAAAAGTTGGTATGGACGACCAGTGGGGCCTTGACCACGGTTGCTGGAGCCTGCTTAAACAAATATTCCCCAAAGCGGATATCCCGGTAATCCAGCTCAGCCTCGATCAGCGGCAACCTGCCCAATATCATTATGACCTGGCAAAAGAACTGGCCTCACTGCGCAAAAGTGGCGTCCTGATTATCGGCAGCGGCAACCTCGTCCACAACCTCAGGCTGGTGGCCTGGGAAAAGATCGATTACCCTGAGTATGGCTTTGATTGGGCGCTGGAAGCAGATGCCGTGATGAAAAAACTGATCCTGTCCGGCGACCACCAGCAACTCATCAACTACCAGTCGCTGGGGAAAGCGGCCGAACTGTCGGTCCCCACGCCGGAACATTACCTCCCGCTGTTGTATGTCCTTGCCCTGAAAGAAGAGGATGAACAGGTTACCATATTTAACGACAAGGCGGTCATGGGATCCCTCACCATGACCTCTGTTAAAATCGGTTGACAGCTACCTGCTGATGATGATTTTCCGGCACAAAATGCCGTTATTCCCCTTGACCCTGAGCAAATAGATCCCGTCGGCCATGGCTGACAGATCAACGGGTATGGAGGCATGGTTGTCGCAGGCAACGTCTGATTCGCTGTAAACGGTGGTACCGGTCATCGTATTGACGGAAAGTTCAAGAAGTTCATGACCGGGTGTATTCAGATCGATCACAAATTTGCCAGTTCCGGGATTTGGCATAATCCTGCAGGAAAAGTTTTCAGGTTTTTCTTCCACCAGGGCCGGATAGTCAACGGTTATGTAAGCCGTTTTCAGCAGCGTGTCGGTATAAACCCCGTTCCCGGCAATCAGCGTAACATCAAAATAGCCTTTGGACTGGTAGGTGACCACCGGATTTTCCTCCGTTGAACTTGCGGGTGTACCCCCAGGGAAACTCCATTGAAAAACTGTCGTATTGGCGGATGATGCATTGTAAAAGTTTACATGGTTCCCTGTGGAGATATGCAATGGAATACCCGAAAAACCTGCGGCTACCGGTTGTGCCCTTACGACCGCCTTGCCCTGGTATGGCAGCATGTTGTAGGCGGTAACTACCAGCCGGACCGTGTCAAACGGAGCCACCAGTGCGGGAAATGCAAGCAGGGCGGTATTATTGGAAACCAGGCTGGTTGCGAGGATCGAACCTCCATGCGTCGCGGTCACCCTGGCGCCATTTACGCTGCAGGTGACACTGATGGCTGAATCGCCCACGTAGAGGAGTGTATCGTAAGTGACCACCATCGTTTGCGGCACTGCCGTACGCACCATGATGGTAGGATCTCCGAAAATGGTCCAGGTATCAGCCATATTGGCGCCATCGGTGCCATAGGCATCGATCATCTCCATGCACCCGTTGATCGACAGCCCTGCAAAGGTACGTTTGATGTTGGTGGAGTCGGATTCTACCAGGATGTCGGTCATTGCATCCTGGCCCTCCATGGGCGAATTCCAGCTCTGGTTGATGGTAGATCCGAGGAATGCCAGGGCGCCGGTTGGTTGCCCGCCCTGGGAGGCGCGGAGCCAGGCTTCGGCAAAGCAAGTGCCGGCAAGAAAATTGCCATTCACGCAGGCGACCGACCAGATAAAGGGCAGTTTCCCGACATTGGTGAGCTGGTTTACATTCGTATTGCTGAACCCAGAGGTTCCCCAGGAGGTATTGCTTCCATGCCCGGTATAGAGCAGCAGGCTGGCACCGTTGTTTACCTCCGTGCTGACCATGGTGGGGGTGGGATTTCCCGTTGCGTCATTCCCGCCCTGCGAACCGTCGAACAACTCAGGGTTCCAGGTATAATGGTATGCCAGCAATTTTGTCTGCTGGTTGCGGATATGCTCGTAATCCATCTCATTGTCATCGCCGGGTCCCTGGTCGGATCCAATTCCGATAACCGTCGTAAACCAGTCGTCGGTAAGGAACTGGGGGCTTTGTTCATACTCCAGCGTGCGCTGTACCTGGGTCTGCACCTGCGCCTCTGTTTCGGCCGAGAAGCGGCCGACAAAGACATCGGCATAATGATCATTTCCCACAATGTAACCATAGGCATTATCGCTTGGCCCCCCCAGTCCGTTCCCCGTATTGGTGGGAATCTGGGGTGCATCGCCAACCAGCAGGACATGGGTCAGCCCTTTGGAATTGTAATAATCTGCAATAAATGATTTGATCGATCCGGCGGTAGTCCCGACCGAATCCCTGTTGATCATTTCAGTGTGGTAGCCCTCCGCCTGTTTCCAGGCAACATAGGGTTGCATCGCATTCATAAAGGGACCGTAACAGATTACCAGCAGATTTCCAAATTCATTTAAGGGTGTGTAACTGAGGGCCGACAGGTTGGCAAACTGGTGCCGGTATACCGGGAGAAAACCCTGGGGTATCTTTTTTTTCACGGTTGGGCCGGGAAGAGGGTTAATACCGTGATCACCGGTTTTGAATATTTCAATATCCATGTCGGAATATACCCGTAACGTCCGCGTAACCGGGTTATACCGGAAGGGATAGGCGATCAGGGTCTGTCCGCGCAAATCACGGATGATATAGGGGTCGCGCAGGCCGGCGGGGGAGAGGGGATAAAATTCGTCGGTCGAATAACAACTTCCATAGGAAAAGGGAACAGATGCCGGATCCTGGTCCCGCATGATCACCCCTTTTGAGGGGGCAACTGAGATATCCGGATAGTCCCTGTAACTGGAAGCCACCACCCTGACGTCCATTGCTGCCTGGTCGGGGATAATAACCGAAAGGGTCAGTTTTGGAAGATCGGGAGCTCCCGCATCCTGGATTGGCGTCGCTTTGCCGACGGTAACAAAAAATGCCTCCCCGGCAGGGGTCTGCACAGGATGAAGAGAAAATCCCTCAATGCTTACATGAACCACCGAGCGGTCGAGGGTCGACGAAACCAGTTTGATTTTTGCAGGTACGGGCAGTGGTGAATGAATATCAACCCATTTGGCAGCCGAAAGGGTAAATGACAGGACAAAAAGAACCAGGAGTAGGGGGAATTTGCGCATATGCTTCAAAATTATGTCCGGGATACTGATTATTAACTAACAAACTTAAGCATAAAAGCAGCTCATCCGTACAACGTTCGTAAAATTATCATCTGGAAACGAAAGGATTAAACAACGTTGAACGATAAACATACTGCGCTTAAAAATAACCACAATGGCACAATGAAGGCACAAAGCACACAAAGAAACCCATTGTGACCATTGTGTAAACCATTGTGACCATTGTGGTTGAAGAAAACGCCGGCATGTTGGGAAACAGATTCTTACGAACTTCGATAAAATATTATGAGTGCCTGGGAGCAGGTAGTGAGATACTGGATGACGGCTTGCACCGCGGTCGTCAGTCGAGTTTGATCTTTCCGAACTGGATTTTTTTAATATTGTACACAGGATACCAGGATGCCAGGAAGCCGATCGAAATCACGGTAAGGAATACGATGACAAAATCGCTCACCTGCATATGGACGGGGTAGGAGTTTACGACAAAACTGCTGTCGGCAGCGCCCAGGCGGACCAGCCCGAAGCGCATCTGCACCCAGCATATGGCGGCTCCAAGCAAAAGCCCGAGCAGGGCGCCGATCAGGGAAATCAGCATCCCCTCCAGTAAAAATATCCTCCGGATCAGCCGCTGGCCGGCTCCCATGCTCTGCAGTACGGCAATATCCTTCTTCTTGTCGAGGATGAGCATCGAAAGGGTCCCGATCACGTTGAAGGTGGCAATGATCAGGATCAGGGTGAGGATCATGAAAATATAGTTCTTTTCAGAGATCATGATTTTATACAGGATCTCCTGCTGCTGGAAGCGGTTTTTTACGATAAAGTTCCGTCCGGCAAGCTGCTCGATCTGCGCCTGGATCTTCTGCTGGTCCGCCTCTTTTGCCAGCCCGATTTCAAGTGATGTCCTTTCATGGTCATACGCCAGCAGTTTCTTTACGAAGCGCAGCGGGAGGATCGCATATTTGACATCATATTCATACTGGATCTGGAAAAACCCCGAGGGGAAGATGATTTCGGAGTTGAAGGCATTGTCGAGACCCCCCGAGAAGGAGCCGTCGCGGCGGGGCACATAAACGGTGACCGGGTTCTGGTAATCATTCAGATTCGCGTTCAGCGTGCTTGCCAGCCCATAACCCAGGACGGCAAAGTCCTTGTCCCCCTCCTGCAATTTAAAGTTTCCCCGGGCCATCATGGTATCCAGCCCGCTCATCGCCGTGTAGGCCTCGCTCACCCCCTTGATCGTGACAATGCTCTGGTAGTCCTTGTATTTCATCAGGGCATCCTCTTCAATGACCTCGGTGAGGTAGAGAACTCCCGGGATTTTCCGCAGCTGTTCAACAGGGAACCTGGTAATATCAAAGGTTTTTCCGTGACTGGCAGTGATCTGGATATTGGGGTTGAAGGAGTTGAACAGGGAAACAACGAGTTTGTCGAACCCGTTGAACACCGACAGGACGATGATCAGTGCCATCGCGCCGATGGCCACACCCGTGACCGAAATACCGGATATGATGTTGATAATGTTGTGTGATTTCTTAGAAACCAGGTACCTGCGGGCTATGTAGAAAGGGAAATTCAAACGATGTACGGTTTTTTGTTATGTGACCACCTTACCCCTTAAACCTGGTTGATACGGCACCAGGTTCCTACTTCCAGGCCTTTACCATCAGCCCTGTTCCTGTTTTATGATGCATGCGCGTATCCAGCCAGTTGCAGAAGAAGGCGACCGGATAGGTGAACAGGTAGTAGAAGGGCAGGAAGATAAAAAGGAGTTTGGTCCTGTTCAGCATGAGGATGGGGTATTTCATGGAGAGCCGCCAGGCGAGCTGGCCGGGTGTTCCGTAGGTAAACCGGGCTTCGGTTCTTGTAAATCCGGCGCGTTTCAGCTTTTCCTGGATATCCGCAATGTTGTAGCCATCCCGCACATGTTCGTCGATAAAGGATTCCCCCTCTTCATGATCATGAACGTCGGATCCGCCCTGGTCGGAAGGAGTAGAGATCAGCAGGGTGCCCTTCGGTGTGAGGGAATCGTAAAAGTTGCGGAAAACTGCTTCATCATCCGCGATATGTTCCATCACATCAACCGACAGGATAAGGTCAAACCTGGCATCACTCTTAAACTGTGTAAGATCGGCAATGGCAAAATTGACATTATCCCGTTTGACCTGCCTGAAGAAGGCATTGCAGTCGGCAATCTGCTCCTCCTTAACGTCGACGGCCTCAACATGCCATGCCGGGGAGAGACCGGAGAGGAAATAGCTGTACTGGCCGAATCCGGAACCGGCGTCAAGGATATTCCTTGTCACCTCCTTGGAGTGAGGGATCTTGTTTTGACCGGAATTTCCCCGGGAATTATCTTCCAGCCGCATGTTGCGGGCCCAGGTCCCGATCTCCCGTTTTACATGCCAGGCACGTAAAAGCAAAAGATCCAGGAGCTTGTAGAACAAAATCCGTAACAACGGGGTTTTGTTGAAAACCTTACCGAGGGATTTTTTTATAGGGTCGTACTGCATAGGTCACGGTTTCATTATTTCACCAACCGGCTATTTCAGCAGCTGGTCAATCTTCTCAATATAGTCGAGCGAATCATCCAGGAAAAACTGCAGATCGGGCATCACGCGCAACTGGTTGTTCACCCGCAGCGCGAGGAAATGCCTGACCTCCCTTCCGTGGTGCCGGATCTTTTCCAGCAAAACCTGCTTATCGGTGGTGATAAACAGGCTCAGGTAGACCTTCGCGATGGCAAGGTCTTTCGATACCTGCACTTTGGTTACCGTGATCAATGCTCCGTCAAACAGGTTCCGGCTTTCCTGCTGGAAAATTGTGCCTAAGTCTTTTTGAATCAGGCGGAAAATTTTTAACTGGCGTGTCGATTCCATGATGCAAAGGTATCAAATATTTTGTGAATCGGTAAAAAGGGGATACGTGTGAAAAGAGAAAAAGTCAATACGTATCCCACGTATAAAGATAAGTATTTCTTGCATGGTGAAAAATTTAACAATACTTTTGCGCCCTGATTCCCTGCGCATTCTTAAAACACATATAACAATGAAACTAAACAGGAACTTTATTATGGCTGCCATGCTCCTGATCGCTACAGGATCTCCTCTTCTGACGAAAGCAGCCGAAGCGACCGCCAGTACCCTGGCTTCAGGAGTGGTTGATGACCAGCAATATAACCGTGCCATTCACATCATGGCCATGCTGCTGATCGGTTTTGGATTTTTAATGGTTTTTGTCAGGAAATACGGTCGTTCAGCCCTGACGGCGACATTTCTGCTGGTAAGCACCTCGCTTCCCCTCTACATGCTATTCAACAGGGTCGGCATCGGTGAAAACGAAAGTGAGATCAGGCGGCTGATCCTGGCGGAATTTGGCGCTGCCAGTCTGCTGATTGCGGCAGGCGCCGTGCTGGGCAGGTTAAAGATGCAGCAATATGTGCTGCTGGGATTGCTTTTTGTTCCCTTTTATGCCTTCAACGAATGGGTTGTGCTCAATGGCGGACTTGGCCTTATCAAGGCCGGATCGGTTGTCGATACCGGGGGATCCATCGTGATTCACGCATTCGGCGCCATCTTCGGACTGGGTGTCGCCTTGACGATGACCACGAAGCAGGAGTTTGAAAAAACCATTGAAACCGATTCCACCAGCGACCGTTATTCCATGCTGGGAAGTATGATGTTATGGATCTTCTGGCCCAGTTTCTGTGCCGCCCTGGTTCCTGCCGCACAAATGCCGCATACCGTGGTGAATGTCATCCTGGCGCTTTGCGGTTCCACCCTGACAACCTACCTGGTATCGGTCTCCATCCGCAAGAAGATCAGTATTGCCGACATTGCCAATGCAGCCCTGGCCGGCGGCGTTGCCATCGGCTCGACCTGCGCCGACGCCAGCCACACCATGGCGGTGTTTATCGGCATCATGGCCGGCGGACTCTCCACCTTCGGGTTTGCCGTTATCCAGTCGAAACAGCAGAAGCTGATGAAGATCATCGACACGTGCGGCGTGACCAACCTGCACGGCCTGCCCGGGTTGATGGGCGGACTGGTTGCCCTGCCCATCATCAAGGGACTTCATATGGAAAGCCAGCTTTACGGAATTTTAATCACGATCGTCGTGGCTTTCATGACCGGGATGGTAACTGGGAAAGTACTGCCGTTGCTTGGGCGTAAGCTGGAGGTTTACGACGATTCGGATGAATTTCTTGACGCAGAGGAGTAAGACTCCTTCCAATATCGCGACTGGCTTTGTGCCGGCCTAATTGATGTTGGCGGGCTGGATGACCGGCAGTTTCCTGGCGAGGTTGAAATCGCGTGTGAGGCTTACTGCAACGGAGTAGGAGGGGGTCATCTGCCTTCCGTTGTAGTATTTGTAAACAGGAATGTCAAAAACCGCCATCAGGTTCCATTTCCCTGCAATGCTGTAGCTCAGCTGGGGGGCGACGGTTACCAGGTCGAAGCCGGTATCGGTAATCTTGCCGTTCCTGACATCCAGGTTGTTCAAATCGCGGTCGTTGGTTTTCCATTCGTTGCGGAGCTGAAGGGTCCCGAAAAAATAGGTAAAAATCTTCTTGGAAACAAAAACTGAATTCAGCAGGATATTGCCGTATTTGTAATTCAGGTTGTCGGCAAAATTGTAATCATACCGGTTGATGGAGAACACCCGCATCGAGATGGACTGGAACCCTTTGCTGAGAAACAGGATCCCGGAGACGCCGAAGGCATTGGTTGAAGGCTGCACATCCCGATCGAGGATCACACCGTTGAAGTATTGGGGCGTGAGAGAAAAGGGGAAACGAAACCCAAGCCCGGAGGTGATTTCGACCTGCTTCGCCGGGTTGATGTAATCACCGTACTTTACCGTGAGGGTCCCGTTCGACATACCCGATCCCTGCAGCTGGTAATCGATCTTGTTGCCTTCACTGTTATATTTGAACTTGTTCTGGGTTTTATCAAAATAGTAACCTGCCTCGATCTCCACCGTCAGGCGCTTCGTGATCCCGTACCCAAGGGTAACCCCCGAGAAGTTAAAACTGGAGTTGTAAACCGGATCCTGGTTTTTCGCCACATGATCACCTTCATAATAGGTGTCAGAAAAGCTGTGGCGATAGTAGCCGATAACCCTGAGGTAGTTCCTGCCCAGAACTCCTACATAGACCGATGCCCCGACGGGACTTCCGGTAGAGCAACACTGTGCATTCAGCATGCAGGAAGAAAAGAGAGACAGTGTGCCTAAAACCAGGACTAACGTTTGTTTTATTATTTTCACGGGAATAATCGTTTAAGGTATGGTATCTTTTTTGGTGGAAAAAATCAGTATGTTTCAGGATCTGCATATCCGCTTTTTCACGGAAGTCACTATTGCCGGGTCAGTTGTAACCCCGGAACAAGAGAAATTCCCGGGGGAAAAGTAGCAGAATTCACATTTCACATTTCGCATTTCACATTTCGCATTTCAGATTTCGCATTTCTGTACTAACCCCCATTAAACT
>SESG01023477.1_pt1 | contig 26552 bp, 22 predicted proteins | sample 3171421 | NCBI WGS metagenome assembly SESG01 (sample SAMN10866946, study PRJNA518727) | freshwater metagenome | biome: subpolar coniferous forest; feature: holomictic lake; material: water; isolation source: holomictic Lake 227, 6 m and 8 m depth | place: Canada: near Kenora, Ontario | collected...
GCAAACATCTTGAACAGCTTGCCCTTGAAGAGCAGCAGGCGACAGGCGAATATATCAGGCCGATCATGCTCATACAGGCACAGGCCAAAAGCCAGACGCACGAGACGCTCACCGTTGAGGTGGTTGAGCAGTGCCTGATTGATGATTTCAACATTCCGTCGGAGCAGATTCGCCGAGCCACGGGAACCGACAAGGGGCTGGAGGGTCTTGACCTTGCGGTATCGAGTTGTAAGGTACGCTTTATCATTACCGTACAGGCATTGCGCGAGGGGTGGGACTGCCCCTTTGCCTACGTTCTCTGCTCCGTTGCCGAGATGCGCTCCTCCACGGCGGTCGAACAGATTCTCGGGCGGATCATGCGGCTGCACCAGGCCAAGCGGAAACAGCGGGTAGAGCTGAACATGGCCTATGCCTTTTCAGCATCGAAAAATTTTGTTGAGGCGGCCAATGCCCTTGAAGATGCGCTCATTCAAAACGGCTTTAACCGGCAGGAGGCCAAAGAGCTGATAACCCGTATGCCAGCCGGTGAACAGGGCAGGCTTGACCTCTTCTTCAAGGTCTCGGAACCTCTGGCAGAAGCTCCCCTCCTTGCAGGGCTGCCCGAAACCGTTGCCAATAAATTCACCTACGACGAGGCGAGCAAAACCTGCACCTTTGTCGGCATCATGGAAGAGCCGGAGAAATACGCGATTCTTGATTGCTGCACAACGCCGGAAGCGAGGGCAACTATCGAGCGGCTCTATCGCAAAAGCTGTGGCATACCGCCGGAACAGCCAAAAACAGCGGCTGAACGAGGGGTTGACTTCTCGGTTCCTCTCCTCTCCGTGCAGCAGGGCGACCTCTTTGAACCTTTCGAGGAAAGCCATTTTTTTGAGATTCCGTGGAGACTTTCTAAATACCCGCCCGCCTTCACCGAGTCAGACTATGCAGCAAAGCAGTTTGATGGCAAGGTGATTGATATTGACGTTGACGATCGTGGCAAGGTCTCAAAGTCATTCCTCAAGGATCTGCGCCACCAGATCTCGTTTCTGGAGCCGGACGACGACGAAAGTGTCGCAACGCTGGTTCACTGGATTGACAAGAACATCCCGAACCGCAGAGACATCTTCCCGTCAGAGAGCGGCCCCTGGCTGATCGGTGTGATTCACTATCTCATGAATGAGCGGAATATCTCCCTTCAGGAGCTTTTCCACGACAAATACACCCTGCGGCAACGGATTGTCGCAAAAATAGATGCCCTGCGCAAAGCCGAGCGGCAGAAAGCATACCAGGCATTTCTCCTGCCGGAATGCGCAACCCCGATTGTGGTGACACCAGCCCGATGCTTTACATTCAAACCCGACGAATACCCCTGCAACGCAAAATATCAGGGGAGCTTCAAGTTCAGGAAGCATTACTACAAGGAGATTGCCTCCCTCAACGGGGAAGAGGAGGAGTGCGCCATCTACATCGATCAACTCCCCGAAGTTGAATTCTGGGTGCGCAACATCGAACGGCGCGAGTTACACTCCTTCTGGCTCCAAACATCCAGCGACAAATTCTATCCCGACTTTGTCTGCAAACTCAAGGACGGGCGATTTCTGGTTGTCGAGTACAAAGCGGAGACATCATGGAGCAATGAAGATTCACGGGAGAAACGCGCCTTGGGGGAGTTGCGGGAGAAGCGGAGCGGTGGCGCGTGTTTGTTTGTGATGCCCAAGGGGAGGGACTTGGCGGGGATTGGGGGGAAGGTCAATGGGTAATTTTTGATGTGTTGGTGATGAACCTTTGATTTGAATGGTCGGAAATGTATAAAGAATATTATACCATATTCTCGTTGACAGCTTTGGTTTGTGGATCAAGATATACCAAGCTTTTCTAATCTAATCATTGCTGCGCTGAATCATTACGGGAATTCCCGCATTTGACTCAAAAGCTTTGAGAAGCTCATGAGTCAGTTTTTTTTGCTTCTCCAATGCGCCATTGTCAACAGGAAAGCTAACGATGTCCATTTTAATATTCGTATCTCCAAACAAGAGACGTAGAAGACCCTGCCTGATAAGTGCCTGCTCGTTTTCAATTTTCATATGGCCTTCTGGAAGATAGATGCCTTTTTTGACATGAACAGCATCGAAATCGTAGCCAAGTGGCTTACCCATTTCCATAAGCAATTCTGCCAGCAATGTGGCCTTTTTTTCATTCCAAACATGGAGTTGTACTTCATTTTGTTCACCTTTGGGATAGTCCCCAAGATGATCTAAGTAGCTTTTCCATGCTTCACGTGTTTTCTTGAATCGTTTTCCTTTACATTCTAAATCAATAAGGTTGAGTGCCTGAACGTGGTCGAGGGAAAGACCGGTGGCACGAGAGGCCATTAAGGTTTTGAAGATGTGTAATTGTCTCTTTCGCGTTTCTTGAAACTGCTCAATTAGTTTTTGCACTTGTACTGCAAATACTGGTGCAACAAAGACAGCAAGCACCATTACGCCATCACTAAATGTCATTTTTCTATTCTTTCGGTGTATTGAAATTGTTCATAGGCATAAAAAATTATTTTTCAGTCACTTAAATTCTTTTTGCTAATTTTGAAGAACGTTAACTAATCCAATTCTTTTTCGTCCAGATTCGTTTGGAATGTATCATATTTGTAGGTTTTTCTATAGCGCAAAATAAGTCTCAAAATTCTGTTTCTGAGAGTTCATAAGTTTTCATGTTTCCATTTTGCACCTTATAAAGTGTCATCCTGAGCTTGCTGTATTGAATACCGTTTGACGTTGGTATTTCTTCAAGAGAAAAAGTCTCTGAGCGGGCTAACTGTCCATTACTTAAGTCGCGATAACGAATGTCGTAGCTTCCCATTGTAACTTTATTTAGGGTGAAGCTGCCAAAAGCTGGTATATAAAATTGCCGAACGGGATAAGCCTTTGTGCCGTCCAGCGAAACCAACTTTACGAAAACATCGGAATTATTGCGGTTGTTATCTATGGTAACCGTCGAAAAACCGCCAGTATGAAGCCTGTTGTAGCCTTTGACATATCCTGCAGACGATGGCCAAGTCTGACCATTGGGTGCTTGGTTTGGCCTGATGTATTCATTTTGGACAGCTTGTGGGGCTGCATCATAAGGTTTGGGGCCAGGCGGCGGTGTATGGGTGTATGTACTCTGATTATCGATTGCCCAAATCCATACGAAGAAAGCTAAGAGCCCATACGCAATCCAATTCTTAAGAATGTGTGAAAAAACTTTTTTGGTAAAGAATTGTAGGCGTAGTAGTTGTGGTTGTGAAAATGGAGATTGTGGTATCGTTTTTTGCTGCTTAATGGAGTGTGCGGTTTGTTGAGCCACATACTCTTGTTGTGCTATCCACATATCATGTTGTTGCCGTTTTTCAGTATCAGACAACACCCCATATGAAGCGTTGATGATTGCCATAATTCGTGTTGCTTCAGAGTTCCCGGGATTTCGATCTGGGTGAAATTTCAGAGATAAAGACTTGTAGGCTGCACGGATCACTTCTGGCGGTGCATTGCGTGCTACCTTCAGATTGTCGTAGTGAGTGTGAATCATGGCAGGTCAAGAGTTGCGTACAACAATGGAAAAGTAGGAGCTCTAAGAAAAATCAAGCGAATGTCTCAGTTTTTGGATTGTGTTTCATGTTATGTTATAACGCTTTAATTTACAAATTTTTGTAGGTCGCCGTCGGCATTCAAATCGTTACGGTTAATGTTGGGGAATTTGCTGTTGACCGACATCAGGTGCGGCCAATCACTTTATGCATAAGCTGCATGGGTGTGTGGAGCCCCAGATTCGAACATTATCCTTGTTTTCTGCCGAGCCGGGGCTCGGCGTTCCCAAGGTGTAGCAACACATTGATGGAGGCCGGAGCAGCAAGTTCAGTCTGTTCCAGGTTCAGCGTGGGATACGCAAGGTGCGGAACTCCTTTTGCGTGGGTGGCAAGAACTCTCTGTGAAGCTGAGTATCAATCACAAGAAATATTCTTTACATTGAATCAGTTGTAGCATTATTGACCGTTCGGCTGGAAATGCGATATACCGATAATCTTCGCTTCCGTGATTGAGCTGAAGCAGTGGCTCATGGATATGGAGCGCTTGACGCCAGTGAGCTCTTCATCAACATCAGCAAGAGAACAACAGGATGATTACGTCATTTGATATTAAAAACTTTGGACCGTTATCGTCTCTACGGGGAGAGGGTTTGGGGAAGCTAAACCTGGTGCTTGGCGCCAATAGCTGCGGAAAGACCTTTCTTCTCAAAGCGTTATATGCAATGATACGTTCACAGGAAGAGAGCGGAAGAGGTGAAGATCCCCGTGATTTTTCCGAGGTGCTGGGTGATAAGCTTTATTGGACATTTCAGGCTGATAAGTTAGGTGATCTGGTGCAAAAAGGTGTTGGTAATCGTCTGGCTGTTTCCGTTACCATGCAGAATAACTGTGGTCTGGCTTACGAGTTTGGCCCTGATACCAGTCGCAAGATAGTGCCGTTACACAACAATTTGCCACCAAGAGAGGCTAATTCTATTTTTTTGCCGCCGAAAGAGGTGTTGACACTTGCCAAAGTGATTTTAAAATCGGGTCTGCAAGACAAGGCATTTGGTTTTGATGCAACCTCTGTCGATTTGGTGCTTGCTCTCCAAAATCCGACGCAGCGTGGGAGGACTTTCGACGGGTTTACTTGTTCACGCCAGCAGTTGGAGCGGATGTTTCAGGGAAAGATTGAATATGTGCCGGATGCTGAACGATGGGTCTACAAAAAGGGAAACAGCCGTTTTTCGCTGAATACGACGGCGGAGGGAATAAAAAAAATAGCCATTCTTGATACGCTCCTTGGGAATCGTTTTTTAACCCCGGATTCTGTTGTTTTTATTGATGAGCCTGAGTCAGCATTGCATCCAACAGCGATCAGTCAGTTGCTCGACATTGTCTATCAACTCTCTGACTCGGGAATTCAGTTTTTTATTGCAACACACTCCTATTTTGTGGTTAAAAAGCTCTATTTGATAGCCTTATCAAAAAATATACATATCCCGGTATTCCTTGCTGACCAGGACGGAGGCTGGCATCAGGAAGATTTACTGCAAGGTATTCCGGATAATGAAATCATTAATGAATCCATTCGCCTGTTTGATCAAGAGCTTGAGGTCTCTGCTGGATGAGTATCTCAATCACTGAATCGGGGGTGACCTTTGGCAGTTTTGCACCAGATGACGTCTTTGAGTTTGAAAAAGTGTTAACCAAGCTGAAATTCGGCGATTATGTTTCAAAAGTCGAATTTGTTGTGCGTCATGGCTTCGGCAGTGCTGCGATTGTTTTTGTTGAAGCAAAGCGCTCTGTTCCTCGTCAATCAGATGTTTTTTTTGCTGATGTCCGATTAAAAATGATTCATGCGCTTACCGTCTGGTTTACAGCGGTTTGCGGGCGTCATGAGCAACTTCTAAAATTTTTGCCAGATAATCTGAACCAGATTGAGCACTTAAAGCTCCCTCTGAAAATGTATCTGGTGATTCCTGAAGCTCCGGATGCCATGCTGCCACCGCTTTCGGATAAGTTCAGGCAATCACTGTCGGCAGAGCAGAAGATCTGGGCAATCCGATACTCTGATATCAGTGTGTTGAATGAAAGCCGGGCTAAGAAACAGGGTCTTATCGGTCGAAATGATGAGGGGGACAATCGGCTAAATTTATGAAAGGGCTAACAGTTCATTCTGTTTCAGATCAGTCCGTTTACGCAGTGCGCGGTTTTCAGGAAAAGAAGGCACTCGTTATTATTTCCATGCAGGGAACTCCAGGTTTTTCCTCTACCGTGATGGTTTGCCAATGAAGGCGATAGCTGAGTTGGCTTTGCTGCCGTGGATTGGAGAGAATATTGGGGTTCAGAATGGCATAATTCACTCCACCCTGGTGTCGAACGGAGGAGGTGAGCAGACCGGGATGGCCTTCCTGGTGGATTCTCGCTCCGATGGAGTGCGTGAAGGTGTAATCGGTTTTGTGAAGAAGATTTGGATAATTTGCAGCGACGGAGCGAAAATCAAGCAACACCGCATCGCACGCCACAGAATAGAGTGTGCGCTCAATTGTGACCTCTTCATGCTCAAAGCCTGCATCGCAGAGTAAACCCCGAAACCAGTGGTAAGCCGATTCATGGACGGATGTTTCGAGCCTGTCGCTTCCATACCAGACTCCGAATGAACCATCAGAAAATCGGCTGGCCTGCCTGTTTTTAAATGGCCAGTGTAGAGCATTGAGCCACAGGGCCTCTTCAAAGGGGCGATGGAGTTGCGGGGTGTGCGAATGATAAGGTAGCGGTCTGGTATCGGATTCGACCTGACAAGCCAGGAACCACTCCTCTGTGTTGTTGCTCAAGTCGTCGAACGGATTCTCTGATTCATTCAAGGATACGATGTTGCGTATCAGGTCGTGATGAATATCGACGACCGTGATATGGGAGAAAAGGTTATCCATTGGGTGCAGCCAGTTTACATTTCGCTTGCGCGATCAAGATAGAATCGCACCCTCAAGAGACCGGCAAAGCCCCACTCTTTGATGACCTCTACCGGGGTAAGGTTATCGAAGGCTTTGTTCCGTGTGGACATCCAGCGATAGGCAAGATCGCGGTTTTGCGGAAAGAGCGTACGGAGATTTTTGTGGATTGCCAGCAAATAACCGACCCGTTCATACTGGTCACGGCTGGTTCCGATTGGTTCGCCTTTGCGATAGCGCGTCAAGGCGGCCCTGTTGGCTGGGGCAAGTCCCAAAAGCAGTGCCTGATCTTCCGTTGTCAGTTTCCAGTGGTCAAACAGCGTCATCACTATTGTGGCTAATGCACCACGATCTTTCGTTGTGATGCTTTGGCGTTCAAGTACCGTCTCCATTGTTCCCTCCGTTTGTTGTGATGCCTGAAAAAAGTATACGCAATAGTTTCTATTGAAACAAAAAAAGTTTTAATAGTGCTGTTTGTGGCGATATGCTTGCCTAATTCCAGTTTCATGCAAATCACCATATTTTTAAATAAGTTACCTCAACAGGAAGATGCCGGAACAATTCCCCGGCTTTTTTATTCCCTGAACATGCACAACTTTATATATTTTCACTATGTTTGATGCTCGTGAACAGGCGTCTGTTTTTGTGTACCGATCAGTAATGATGCAATTGCCGTAACGGCCTATAGAAGTACAGGATACCAATGAATGCAGTAAGTCTGAAAAAACTCGAATTTGATAAAGTAGCCCACTATACCACAAAGTTTTGCCTCTCCGCCATGGGGCGCGACAGGCTTGTGGAGGCGGTGCCGGAGGTGGGCCGAGAGGCGCTTGTGGCTGAGCTTGAGCGGGTGCTTGAGTTGCGCAATCTCTTGCAGGAGGGGAGTGCACTCCCGTTTTCATGGTTGCCGGATACGCGGCCCCTTTTGAAAAAGCTGGAGATTCTTGAGAGTTATCTTGAGCCGGAGGAGTTGCAGGATATCCATCACCTCCTCTTTTCATCGGTGCAGTTGCGCAAGTTCATGTTCCTCAATCGCGAGGTCTATCCTTTGCTGAATGAGTTTACTATCCGGCTCTGGCTTGAAAAAACGCTTCAGGCTTCGATTCGCCGCATTATTGATGAGCAGTCGAGGGTGCGCGATACGGCGAGCGAAACGCTTTTGATGCTTCGCCGTGAGCTGAGCGGGAGCCGTGATTTGATTCGGCGGAAGATGGAACGGCTTCAGAGGCGCTGCCAGGAGAGTGGCTGGCTGATGGAGGAGACGATTGCCATCAAGAACGGGCGCTTGACGCTTGGGCTCAGGGTAGAGTATAAATATAAAATAGCGGGCTATATCCAGGATTACTCGGGGAGCGGGCAGACAGTCTTTATTGAGCCTGCCGAAACGCTTGAGATCAGCAATCGCATTCAGGATCTGGAGATCAGCGAGCGGCGGGAGATTGAGCGCATTCTGAAGGAGATGACCGAGGAGCTGCGGCCTGAGCTTGAGAATCTGCGGCATAATGAGACACTGCTTGGTGAGTTTGATGCCCTTTTTGCCCGGGCGCGTTTTGCGGTTGAAACCAGTTCGGTGCTTCCCGCCATTGCTGAGGGTCATTCCCTTCGCATTATAAAGGGGTTTCACCCGTGGCTATTGATTTCGCATCACCAGAAGGAGGTGCTGCCGCTTGACCTTGATCTGGATGAAGATGACCGGGTGCTGGTGATTTCGGGCCCCAACGCGGGTGGAAAATCGGTGGCGATGAAGACCGCTGGTCTGCTCTGCTGTATGCTGGTGCATGGTTATCTCTTGCCATGCAGCGAAAGTTCGGTCTTTCCCCTTTTCGGTGATATCTTTATTGAGATTGGCGATGATCAGTCGATTGAGAACGATCTCTCTACCTTCAGCTCCCATCTTGGCTCGATTAAAACCATTCTTGATTTGGCGGGGAGCCGCGATCTGGTGCTGATTGATGAACTCTGTGCTGGTACTGATGTGGAGGAGGGGGGAGCCATTGCTCGTGCGGTGATGGAGGAGCTGCTCAATCGCGGCACAAAGACCATTGTGACCACCCACCTTGGCGACTTGAAGGCTTATGCCCATGAGCGCGAGGGTGTGGTGAACGGCGCAATGGAGTTTGACCGGGCGGGGCTGGTGCCTACTTTCCGTTTTGTCAAGGGGTTGCCGGGTAATAGTTTTGCCTTTTCAATGATGAAGCGGATGGGCTTCCCCGGGGCTATGGTTGAGCGGGCATCGAGTTTTATGCAGGATGAGCGGATCGGGCTTGACCGGATGCTTGATGATTTGAGCCGTCTGTTTGAAGAGAATCGCAGGCTGAAAGAGCAGCTTGCAACCCAGCGGGCTGATGTTGCGGCACGGGAGCTTGTGTTGCGCACTGAGGAGGCACGCCTTGAGCGGAAGCGCAGGGAGCTGAAAATTGGCGTTTCGAGGGAGCTGCAAAAAGAGGTGGAACATGCCCGAAAAGAGATTCGTGATATTGTTCAGGAGGTCAAGAGTGCACCGGTAGACATCTCAACCGTGCAGGAGGCGAGAAAAAAACTTGGAATGAAAAAGCAGGAGGCTGAAAAGAGCGAGGCGGCCCTGCGTGCTGCTGCCGAGATGGGGATGGAGATTGATCGTACCATCCGTGCGGGTGATTTGGTACGAATTCTCGACAGTACAGCTTCCGGTCAGGTTGAGAGTGTCAATCAGGAGAGTGTGGTGGTGCTGTGCGGAAATTTCAGGTTGACGACGTCGCTGAAAAACCTTGAGAAGAGTTCGAAAACACAGGTGAAAAAGATGCTCAAGGAGCCTGTCCCTCGTCAGCAAAAAACTTCGTGGTCGGCTACAGCTTCGGCGGTGGAGTCAACAACGGTTGATTTGCGGGGGCTCACCGGCGATGAGGCGATTATGAAAATTGACCGTTTTTTGGATACGATGCTGCTTAATCGGATGCATTCGGCGATGATTCTGCATGGCAAGGGTACCGGTTCACTGCGGCAGCGGACGGCGGAGTTCTTGCAGCAGCACAAGGCGGTCAAGAGTTTTCGTCTTGGTGAGTGGGGCGAGGGTGGAGCTGGAGTGACGGTTGTGGAGCTGGAGTAAAACCTTTATTCTCTTGCGACAGGGCCAGAGGCATTGAAAAAAAGCCTTCAATAGCGTATCTTGAAATCAAAAGGGGCGGTTGTCGCCTCCTTATCAGGATTTTCTATAAACATTTTAATCCCGCAGGGTTTGAAAGAAGAGTATCAGGCATATTTGACCATACCCAATCAGTTGACTGCGTTGAGGATTCTGCTCGTTCCGGTTTTTGTTGTGCTGCTGCTGCAAGGTGATCCCTGGCTCAAGCTGTTTGGTGTTATTGTTTTTGCGGTGGCCTCCCTTACTGATATTTATGATGGCTATCATGCAAGGAAATATGGCGTTGAAACCCGTCTTGGTGCCTTTCTTGATCCGCTTGCCGACAAGTTGCTCATTACGGCTGCCTTTTTTCTTTACTATTGGATGGGCTATCTTGTTCTTTGGATGGTGCTGCTTGTGGTTGTCCGCGATGTTGTGGTGACGGCGCTGAGGGTCTATGCAGAGTATAAAAACAGGCCGGTGGTGACCAGTGTGGAGGCGAAGTACAAAACTGTGGTGCAGAATGTTTTTGTCTATGCGATCATGGTGCTGATGTTGATGAAGGAGGATGCTTTTTCAGGCAAGGGTGTTGCGGTGATGATCAACCATTTTCTTGTTTCCGATAATATCTATTATATCATGCTGGCGGTAACGGCTTTTACCGTCTATACCGGAGTCTCCTATCTTGTGAGCAACTGGAGTATCTATTTTCAGAAGCCTCTTCAGGGGCAGTAAGCGCATGAAGCTTTTTGTGGCTAAAACTCTCTCCACCTGTTTCGGGCTTGGTTATTTTCCGGTGGCACCCGGCACGGTGACGAGTCTTGTGGTCGTTCTTGGATATTTTTTTCTTCCGGTGCTGCATAATCCTGTACTCCTGCTCACCCTTGTTTTGCTCAGCACCGGTATCGGGATATGGGCTGGCGGGGTGATGGAGGAGCACTATGGCAACGACCCCTCAATTGTAACGATTGATGAGCTTGCCGGTCAGTGGCTGGCGCTTGTTGCCTTGCCCGAAGGGGTGTGGCCTGTGGTGCTCTCTTTGGTTTTCTTTCGTTTTTTTGATATCGCCAAACCGGGGCCGGTTGATGCTCTTCAGCGGTTACCGGGAGGGTGGGGCATCATGCTTGATGATCTGCTTGCCGGTCTCTTTGCCAATGTTTCAGTGCGGGCCCTGATCCTCCTTCTCACTTTTTTTCACCTTTGGCCCTCTTTGTAAAAGCGCCTGATTTTTTCGGTCATGGTCGGGGTGTCGAAGCCGATTTCCCGGTAGAGATCGTCGATATGGCCGTGTGTGACGAAGGCATCAGGCAGGGCAATCTTCAGCACCGGTAGGTCGATCCCTTTTGCATTGAGGTGGTCGATAACGGCGCTGCCAAATCCTCCAATCAGACTGTTCTCTTCAAGTACGGCAAAATGGGTTGAGCGGGAGGCGAGATTCTCAACCATTTCGGTGTCGAGCGGCTTGAGGAAGCGCATGTTGGCAATGGTGGCTTCGATTCCCTCTTGCTTGAGTATGGCCGCAACCTCAAGGGCTTTGTGGGTCATGGTTCCCATGCAGAGCAGTGCAAGTCCGTTTCCTTCCCTCATAATCTCACCCTTTCCAATGGGCAGGGATATAAAGTTTTTACGGAGAACCATGCCCGTTCCGTTGCCTCTTGGATAGCGGATGGCCACCGGACAGCTCAGTTCATGGAGGGCGGTATAGAGCATGTCGCGCAGCTCCTGCTCATTTGCCGGGGCCATGATGACAAGGCCCGGCACGGCGTGAAGCCAGGAGAGGTCGAATGCTCCGTGATGGGTAGGGCCATCTTCGCCTACAAGCCCGGCTCGGTCGATGGCAAAAACAACGTGCAGATTCTGGAGTGCCACATCATGAATCAGTTGGTCAAAAGCACGCTGCAAAAAGGTTGAATAAACGGCAAAAACTGGAAGGAACCCTTCGGAAGCCAGCCCTGCGGCAAAGGTGACGGCGTGTGGCTCAGCGATGCCGACATCAAAAAAGCGGTTTGGCAGGGCACACTGAAAGAGGTCGAGTGAGGTGCCGCTTGGCATTGCGGCGGTAATGGCAACGATTTTGCTCTCTTTCAGGGCAAGCTCAACAAGTGCCTCGCCAAAAACCTCCTGATATTTGGGCGGAAGGGAGCTGTCGGCGCTTTTCAGCAACTTTCCGGTTTTTGTATCGAAACCGCCGTTGTGTGCGTGCCATTTGCACTGGTTCTCCTCCGCCGGTTTGAATCCTTTGCCTTTTGTTGTAATAACATGGAGAAGTTTCGGGTGGGGGAGTGAGTGCATCTCTTTGAGCGCCTTGACGAGCTGCTCCATGTTGTGGCCATCAATCGGCCCGAAATATCTCAGGCCAAGCGCTTCAAAAAATGCGCCGGGTGTCAATGCCGCCTTGACTCCCTCCTCAAGTTTACGGAGAGTTTTTTTTGCTTTTTCACCCATCTCATTGTTGAAGAGCGAGAGTGATTTCCAGAGCAATTTACGGGCCCGGTTGTAGTTTTTGCTCAGGGTGAGGTTGACAAGATGGTGGCGAAGTGCACCGGTATTGGAGGAGATGGCCATCTGGTTGTCGTTGAGGATGACAAGGACGTCGCTTTTCAGATCGCCGAGATGGTTCATCGCTTCAAAGGCCATGCCGCCCGTCATGCTGCCGTCTCCTATAATGGCGATAACCTTTTTCTTGTCGCCTGCAAGCTCACTGGCCACAGCGATTCCTGCGGCAGCGGAAATTGAGGTGGAGGCGTGACCGGCTCCGAAAGCGTCATGGGGGCTTTCTTTCCTTTTTGGAAAACCGGCCAGTCCGCCGAACTTCCGGTTGCCTTGCATCTGCTCCCTTCTTCCTGTCAGGATTTTATGAACGTAAGCCTGGTGGCCGACATCCCAGATAATTTTATCGTGCGGGGAGCTGTAGACGTGGTGCAGCGCAACGGTCAGCTCTACAACGCCAAGGCTGGAGGCAAAGTGGCCGCCATTGAGTGCGACCAGATTGATCACCTCAGTACGGCACTCATCAGCTATTCCCTGAAGCTCGGTAATGGTGAGTTTTTTCAGATCATCTGGCGAGCGAACCAGAGAGAGTGTGTTCATTGGCTGAGAGTTGGAAACCGGGAGAGAAACAGGCATGAGATTTCACAGATACTGTTTTTATTCACTTGTCGGTATCTATAACCATGCTGGGCCCTTCCCGGTTCCTTCTGCCGATATTTGGCCACGTGTGTCCGGGTTACATGCCTGAAATCTGAAGGAGAATGCTTCGCTCTTCGCGTGGCCCGTCGAGTTCAATAAAAAAAATTGATTGCCACTCTCCGAGAAGCATTTTCCCTTCTGCAAAAGGAATGGTTTCGGAGCTGTTCATAAAGAGGCCGAGGAGATGAGAGTGGGCATTGTGGCGGCCGTCAACGGGATTGATATTGTGCAGATAGTTGCCATCTTTTGGCACCAGACGCTTGAGATAGCACTCCATATCTTCAAGGAGACGCTCCTCTTTTTCGTTGATGTTGACAAAGGCGGTCGTGTGGCGGCTTATGACGGTTACCTGCCCCCGCTCAAGCCCTGAGGAGAGCAGGGCTGCGCTTACCTCAGCGGAAATGTCTATGATTTCAATCGGTTTTGCGGTTTGCCGCCTGATGGTATGTGTAATGATCTGCATAAAAATAAATAGAGATGTCAATAGTGCTGTTGAACAGGATGAAATCCCGGTGATTACTCTTGCTGGTACGATGGCATTTTTGTCGTGCAGGTTATGACGATTGCTTCGTGCGGAGAGAGTGTAATCTTCATCACTTTTTCAGCATAATGAATATTCGTTTTGTTTTTGTTTTGAGTGCTCAGTACGGTGAGCTTTTTCATTGCGCCATACTCAAAGGAGGGATGAGTGAATTCGAGCTGAATGCCGGTTGCGCTGAAATTGGCAAGAACGAAGGCACTTTCTTTGGCTGTATAGCGATAAAATCCCAAACAATGAGAGTTATTTGGCGCATTAAGTTTGAGCCATTCGATCCGTCCCTCCTGAAAAACCCTCTTTTTTTGAAGCAAGAAAAGTTTTTTGTAGAACTCTACCAGTTTGCCGTCGCTCACTTCAGTTGTTTGCCGGAGTAGTTGTACCGGAATTTGTTTTCTGAATCCATCCACCTGATCCTGATGGATAAGATGCATACCCGGAGAGGTGAGAAGCACCAGAGCTGCGGCTCTGTTGTTCAGTCTGATTTTTTCAGCGGCCCTTGGCTCATCATGGTTTTCAAGAAAGCGGCAGAGATGTTTCTGGTAGTCCCAATTGCCAAGCAGGTGTCCCGTCAGTTTTTCGGTGTTGATGGATGCCTCGGTGAGGTAGTCATAAAATGGTTTGTCGTAAGTATAGTCAAATCCCTGTTGCTGCAGCTCCCACTCTTTGTTCCAGTAGGATTCGGCCAGAAAAAGAAAGTTGGGATGACGGAGTTTTACGGCAGCGATTGCCTTGTCCCAGAACTCCTCCTCCATGAGGCCGCCAAGGCCGCTCCATGTGGTGTTGAAAACGCTTTTCAGTACAAGCATGGCTACATCGCATCGAACGGCATCGCAGAGTGAGCTTATCTTGAACAAGTTCTCGGTCATCATCTTGTGTGTCTCTTTCCTTGCGTAGTTGAGCTGCAGGGTGTCTGTCCATGGGTCAAAGTAGGGATCTTTGCCGTAGGCAAGGTATTGTTCTTTTCTGTACTCGTAGCCTGCCTTGGGATCCAGGCACCACTCATCACCGCATAATGGAATAAAATATTCCGGGTGTTCGGGTAAAAAAGCATTGTCGAGCGCAAGATGGTTTGGCACAAAGTCGAGCATCAGTTTGATGCCGCTTGCATGGAGTTTTTCACGGAAGGTTAACAGTTCAGTCTCTCCTCCCAGTGCTTCATTGACGGTGTAGGAGGGAATGGAGTAGGGTGATGATGCAATGTCTTCCGGTGTAACAGTGGGAATATGTTTCAGGAAGGATGTTCTCAGACCCTGATGTGCAGTAGCAATTGCCTTGCTGTACTGACTTGGTTTCCATACCCCCATTAACCAGACAATGTCAAAGCCGCAGTTTGAAAAGAAGGCAAACTCCTCGTCGGGTATGTTGCCGAGGGTTACTGCACGGTTATGCTCTATGCTCAGTTTATGTAGCCAGATTCGCGTATTGATTTCGTAAACAAGAGGAAACATTGTAGTTGGTCGTTTAGGTGGGCAATGGTTCGTGCCGAAATATAGTAACTATGAAAGCCAAAAGTGAGAGGCTGGGCCATTAAAAAACAGAAAAAAGAGGCGAGGTACCGGGCGCTCTCTTTTTGAGAGCATTCCGGGTGATTTGTTGCGAAATATCAGCGGGGAAAGATGTGCTGTGGCTGGTTGTTGCTCTCTGGTAAAAGGATTTGTTTGGCTCTGATTTGTAAAAAGGGTAAAGATGTACGAAATTCAACTGGAGATTTTGGCGCTCTGCAACAGGCAAAAGGGGCGCTCTAACTGTTAACCGGGGTATCAGGAAGTATTGACGGATTTTTTAAACGATCTCAATGAAGTGCAGCGTAATGCCGTGATTGCGACAACCGGACCCGTGATGGTACTGGCGGGCGCAGGTTCCGGCAAGACAAGGGTGATTACCTATCGTATTGCATATCTTATCAAAAACGAGGGGGTCTCTCCCCAGAATATTCTTGCGCTCACCTTTACCAACAAGGCTGCCGGTGAGATGCGTCACCGTGTTGATACTCTGCTGTATCAAGGCAGTTCACGTGGTTTGTGGATCGGCACCTTTCACTCGATCTTTGCCCGTCTTCTTCGAAACTCCATTGACTTGATCGGTTACGACAAAAATTTTTCCATTTTTGACAGTGAGGACAGCAAAAGCCTTATTCGCCAGTCGATGGCCGAACTTGGCATTTCAGCCGAGTCTGTGCCGGTCAACACAGTTCAGGGGCTCATCAGCCGGGCAAAAAACAGCTTTATTCTGCCTGCCGAGTTTCATCGCAACGCGAGTGACTATAATCAGCAGAAAGCTTCTCTGATTTACGAGTTGTACGCCAAAAAGCTGAAAGAGAACAATGCTCTCGATTTTGATGACCTGCTTATCAAGCCGCTTGAACTTTTCAATGCGCACCCGGAGGTGCTTCAGGAGCTGCAGGAGACGTTCCGCTATATCATGATTGACGAGTATCAGGATACCAACCGGGCGCAATATCTTGTTGCAAAGATGCTTGGGGCTCGCCATCGCAACATCTTTGTTGTGGGTGACGATGCCCAGTCGATCTACTCCTGGCGCGGCGCTGATATTTCCAATATCCTGAACTTTCAGGATGACTACCATGACGCGCTTACTTTCAAGCTTGTTGAGAATTATCGCAGTACCGGTAATATTCTCAAGGCTGCAAATAACGTGATCAGTTGCAACCTGCGGCAGATCAAAAAAGAGTTGATTTCGCACCGTAACGAGGGTGAGCCGTTGACGCTGATTGAGGCCTACAATGAGCGCAATGAGGCTGAAAGGGTGGGGGAGCAGATACGCAATCTGCGCCTGAAGCAGGGCTTCGAGTTCAAAAGCTTCGCCATTTTTTATCGTACCAATGCCCAGTCGAGGGTGCTTGAGGATGTGATGCGGCAGCACAAGATCCCCTACAAGATTTTTGGCAGTGTCTCCTTTTACAAACGAAAGGAGATTAAGGATGCGGTCGCCTATCTTCGTTTTATTCTTAATGACCGCGATGGTGAGTCGCTCTTGCGTATCATTAATTTTCCCCCCCGGAAAATTGGTGATGTCAGTATTGCAAAGCTCAAGGAGTTTGCCGAAGAGCGGGAGATAAGCATCTACGAAGCTATCCAGCGGGTTGATGAGGGCGCTTTTCCTGCGCGTTTGGTCAATGCCCTCGGCTCTTTCAGTTCAGTTATTGAGGCACTCCGAAAGACGGCTCTTGGCGGGACAGTCTACGACGTGTTGACAGAGCTTTTTACCCTGACCTCCATTCCATTGCTCTTGCAGGCTGAAAATACCACAGAATCGCTTGCACGTCACGAAAATCTTCAGGAGCTGCTTTCGATGGCAAGAGATTTTTCTGACCATAATCCTGATGCAGGCTCCCTTGGTGATTTCCTGGAGAATATCTCCCTTGCATCTGACTATGACGAGACGCAGGAGTCCGATAATTTTGTTTCACTGATGACCGTTCATGCGGCCAAAGGGCTTGAGTTTCCTGTGGTCTTTATTACCGGTCTTGAAGAGAGGCTTTTTCCTCTGCATTGCTATGAGCCCGAAGAGCTTGAGGAGGAGCGCCGGCTTTTTTATGTGGCAATGACGAGGGCACAGGAGAAGATCTTTCTTTCGTGGGCGCAGAGTCGCTACCAGTATGGTCAGCAACATCACTGCCTCCGCTCAATGTTTATTGGTGAAATCGACTCTTCGATTGTACAGACTGAGAGTGGAAATTTTCTCTCCGATCGTCTGGCAAAGGAAAAGGCGGCTTCAGGGCTTTCATCCATGTCAAGGGGATATCAGTCGAAAACGGCAACACCCTCCTCTGCGGCTGCGGGAACATCGAAGCCCTCGCTCTTTCGCGAAGGGACGATGGTGCATCATGCCGTTTTTGGAGCTGGAGTTGTGCTTGATGTTCAGGGTAGCGGGGCAAAACAGAAGGTGAAGATAACCTTCCGTAATGCAGGCGAAAAGACGCTGATGGCGCAATATGCCAATCTAAAAATTCAAAAGTAACCCGTACCACAGAGTGGGTGCGTCACGCATAAATGTTCAGCAGAATGAAGATTCTTTTCGGCGTTCAGGGTACGGGAAACGGTCATATCAGCCGCAGTCGCGAGCTTGTGCGAAAGCTCAGGGAGGATGGTCACGATGTTGATGTCATTATCAGTGGCCGAAAAGAGGAGGAGTTGCGGGAGGTAGAGATTTTTGCGCCATTCAGGGTCATGAAGGGGTTGACACTTGTTACCCGCAAGGGAAAGATGAACTATTTTGAAACGATGCTCCAGCTTGATCTGGTTCGCTTGATGGCCGATGTGGTGACGCTCGACACAAAGGAGACAGAGATGATTATTACCGACTTTGATCCGATCACCTCAATGGTTGCGCGAACAAGAAACATTCCCTCCCTTGGTTTCGGTCATCAGTATGCATTTAAATACGATATACCCATTGGTCGGGGCTCTTTTTTTGAAAAACAGATTCTGCTCAACTTTGCGCCTGCACGCTACAATGCCGGTCTCCACTGGGCCAGTTTCAACTTGCCAATTTTTCCTCCCGTTATTCCAGAAACGCTCTATTTGCAGAGTGCCGTGGCGGTGAAGCGCAATAAAATTCTTGTCTATCTCCCCTTCGAAGAGGTGGAGGATATTGTGCTCTTTTTAGCCCCTTTTTCCGGGTACGATTTTTTTATTTACGGGAAGGTGATTGAGAGTCGTGATGAAGGGCATCTGCATTTCAGGGAGTATTCGAGGGGAGGTTTTCTTGATGATTTGATGGAGTGCAATGGTGTTGTCTGCAATGCAGGATTCGAGCTTCCCGGTGAGGCGCTCCATCTTGGGAAAAAGCTGCTGCTCCGCCCTCTCGATGGACAGATTGAGCAGCAATCCAATGCGCTTGGTATGGTGGAGCTCGCCTATGGTATGGCGATGGAGAGGCTTGATGATTCCATTCTTGCTGAGTGGCTGGAGCAGCCATGTCGAGAGCCGTTGCGCTATGCAAGAACGGTTGATTATATCGCAGAATGGATCGGCAGCGGCCAGTGGGATGAACTTTCGAAATATACCGATGCCGCCTGGGCAGAGAAATCGTGACTGGAGTATCGATGTTGTTCAGGGAGCTTGTAACGAAATGCCGGAGTTACCGGAGATTTGATGGCAATGTTCCGGTTCCGGAAGATGTTGTGCGTGAGCTTGTCGAGCTTGCCTGTTATGTTCCGTCTGCTCGAAACTTGCAGTCACTGCGATATATTGCAGTGTGTGAGCCCTCTCTGCTTGCGGCCCTCTATCCCCTTCTTTCATGGGCAGGCTATCTTGCCGACTGGTCGGGTCCGGCTGAAGGTGAGCGTCCCCAGGCCTGTATTGTGATGCTTGCTGACTCTTCACGGGGTAGCGACGTTGCCTGCGACAGTGGTATTGCTGCCCAGACCATTCTTCTTGGCGCAACCGCTTCAGGGTTCGGGGGCTGCATTCTTGGCTCCCTTGATCGTGAAAAAACGAGGGAGTTGCTGAATATTCCCGAGAGTTTTTCGATTCTTATGGCCATTGCACTCGGAAAACCCGCAGAGACGGTGGTTATCGACCAGATGGGTGACAGCGATTCGGTTCGCTATTTTCGGGATTCGAACGGTATTCACCATGTACCTAAACGAGTGGTTGGTGATGTTCTGTTGAACTTTCTCTAACGGCTTTTTTTTCGTCAGATGATTCGTATTGATGAGCTTCTCGGAGCATATCGTCAGGGTTTTTTCCCGATGTCAGACCCCAAGGATGAAAAAATATTCTGGTGTCAGCCCTGCAAACGGGCGGTTTTTAATCTCGACAGTTACAGGGCGTCGCGTGATGTTCTTCGTCTGACCAGAAAACAGGAGTTCACGGTGAGCTTCGACAAGGAGTTTACAGGTGTGATCAAAGGGTGTGCAGCGCCGAGAAAAAATGATAACGAAACATGGATTTCCGGCGAGATAATGGAGGCCTATATCAAGCTGCACAACCTCGGCCTTGCCCACAGCCTTGAAAGCTGGCATGAGGGTGAGCTTGTCGGGGGGCTCTATGGCATAGCAATGGGAGGCGCTTTTTTTGGAGAGTCGATGTTTTCCCGCCGCTCCTATGCCTCTCAAATAGCCTTCAACCAACTGGTGATCCATTTGAAAGAGAGAGGTTACCTCTTGCTTGACGCACAAATCATGAATCCTCACTTGCAAAAGCTGGGCGCTGTTGAAATTGAGCATGAGGAGTATATGCGGCAACTCAACCATGCCGTACAGAAAAAGATTCTTTTTCTCTAAGGAGGGGAAAAATGGTACTTTGTGCGACGATATTTTTGCCCTCCCGAAGAGGGAATGCCTTTTTGGATTATTTACCTTTAACCGGGGAGTTTTTATGTTGTCGAGGGAGCTAACGGAAAAGCAGTCGCAGACCAGAGTTATCATCTATTCAGGAAAAGGTGGGACAGGAAAAACTACCATTTCATCATCAACAGCCGTTGCCTTGGCACGGCAGGGCAAGAGGGTTCTGATCATGTCTTCCGATCCGGCCCATTCGCTTTCGGATGTCTTTAACATGCGCATAAGCCGCAATGATCCTCAGAAGATTGAGGAGAACCTTTACGGTCTTGAGGTTGATACGGTCTATGAGTTGAAAAAGAACATGTCCGGCTTCCAGAAGTTTGTCTCTTCCTCCTATAAAAGCAAGGGGATCGACAGTGGCATGGCGACCGAACTGACTACTCAGCCAGGTCTTGACGAAATTTTTGCCTTGAGCCGCCTGCTTGATGAGTCGCAGTCAGGAAAGTGGGACGCCGTCGTGCTTGATACCTCTCCGACAGGCAATACCCTCCGTCTGCTGGCCTATCCCGAAATTATTATCGGCGGAAATATGGGCAAGCAGTTTTTCAAGCTCTATAAAAGCATGTCGTCGCTGGCACGACCGTTGAGCGGAAAATCGATTCCCGATGATGACTTTTTTAATGAGGTCAATGTGCTCCTCAAGCAGATGGAGGATATCAACAAGTTTATTCTCAGTCCGGAGGTCACCTTCCGGCTGGTACTGAACCCTGAAAAGCTCTCTATCCTTGAAACAAAACGAGCCTACACCTTTGTGCATCTCTACGGTATCAATGTTGATGGTATAGTGATCAACAAGATTTTGCCTACTTCAAAAACGGTGGGGGAGTATTTTGAGTTCTGGGCCGACCTGCACAGTAAATATCTGATGGAGATCGACAGCTCTTTTTACCCTACGCCGGTTTTTCGTTGTCAGTTGCAGAGAACTGAGCCGATCGGGACCGATGCGCTGCATGATATCAGCAAACTGGTTTTTGGAGAGCAGCACCCTGACAAGATTTTTTATTCAGGAAAAAATTTCTGGATTGAGAGCAAAAAAAATGCAGGAACTGACGACCAGCGCGAGGTGCTCTGTATCAAAATCCCCTTTCTCAAGGATGCCGAGGAGGTTCTTGTTACCCGGATGGGGACTGACATCGTAGTGACTGTCGATCGGGCGCAGCGGATCATCACCCTTCCGAGGGCGCTCTACAGTCTTGAAATGGTGGAGTATCTCAGGGAGGATAATCTTCTCAGGGTGGTTTTCAAGGAAATTGTGGTCGAAAAGGAGGAGATGGAGCTGAGCGTGAACAGAAATATGCTTGATAAACTTCGCTCAATGAGGCGATTAAAGGTATAGTTACACTGTTAAAATGGTTACGTAAAGAAAAAAACGGGACAAAGAGTTTACGTTTTGAAGGGAATCTTGTATCTTCAAGGTTTAAAATGTCGAGTTAACGGGAATTTACCCCAATCTTTGTTAAAGAATCAGCTTATATCATGCCAGAGAAAGCGCACTATGGTCTGTTGAAAGGGAAGAAGGGAATTGTTTTCGGCCCGCTTGACGAAAGCAGTATTGGCTGGCAGATAGCCCTTCATGCTTACAGGGAGGGCGCCGAAATCGCCATCTCAAATGTTGCGGCCGCTTTGCGTTTCGGCAATATTGAGGAGCTTTCGGTATTATGCGGCAATGCACCTATGATTGTGTGTGATGCGTCGAAAAATGAGGATGTTGATACCTGTTTTAAAGAGCTTATGGACAAAGTCGGCCCGGTCGACTTTATTGTGCATTCCATCGGAATGTCACAGAATATTCGCAAGCAGTTGCCCTATGAAGATCTTAACTACGAGTGGTTTATCAAAACGCTTGATGTTTCGGCTTTGTCGCTGCACCGTATTGTCTCCTTTGCCCTGAAAAATGAGGCGATCAATGAGGGCGGAAGCATTCTCTCCCTCTCCTATATTGCATCACAGAGAAATTACTGGACCTATTCGGATATGGGTGATGCCAAGTCACTGCTTGAATCCATCGTCCGCAGTTACGGGCCAAGGCTTGCAAGAAAGGCAATTCGTATCAACACGATATCACAAAGTCCAACCTATACCAAGGCAGGAAGCGGTATTCCGGGATTTGAGAAGATGTATGAATACAGTGATCTCATGTCTCCTCTTGGCAATGCATCTGCCGAGGAGTGTGCCGAATACTCCATGACCATACTCAGCGATCTTACCCGCAAGGTGACCATGCAGAACCTGTTCCATGATGGCGGATACAGTTCAATGGGAGCTACTATTCCCATGATCAAGCTTGCTCATGAAGTGCTTAACGATGAGGAACTTGCCATGCGGGTAGGTCTTCACGAGTAGGTTTTCCTTTGCTCTTTGCTCAAGAGAGTATGGGTGAAAGAGCCTTGGCGTGTTTCCTGTTTTTTTTTGACCGGCAGAACTCCGGTCTCCCTCTTTAAGATGATCTGGCCACTCTGTTTTTCTGCGCTTACCCTTCATGCGCAGAAAAACAAGGTCGATACCGTTGCTTTTTTTATTGTCGAACTGTGTTGTTCATAGCCCCGCTCCGGTTGCGGTGTGTTACAGTTCCATCTGTTTTCGCCTCAGTTCGGGCTTCGTCCGCTTCTGTGCGATTTCCTGAAAGCGTTTTCCTGGACTATCGTTACCAAATACTTCTGAAAAATAGTTAAACCGACACCATACCGATGGCAAAAACAGCAAAAATCATCTACACCAAAATTGATGAGGCGCCCGCTCTGGCAACCTACTCTCTTCTTCCCATTCTTAACGCATTCGCCAGGGGTACCGGCGTTGATTTTGAGCCAAAGGACATCTCTCTGGCCGGACGCATTATTGCAAACTTCCCGGAAAATCTGACCGAGAGCCAGAAAATAACCGATTATTTGGCTGAACTGGGTGCCCTTGCCTTGACACCCGAAGCCAATATCATCAAGCTGCCGAATATCAGTGCATCAATTCCGCAGTTGAGAGCGGCAATCAAGGAGTTGCAGGATCATGGGTACAACATTCCTGACTATCCCGAGGCCCCTGCCAATGAGGCTGAAAAAGAGCTTCAGACGCGCTTTGCCAAGGTTCTTGGCAGCGCGGTAAATCCGGTTCTCCGTGAAGGAAATTCAGATCGCCGTGCACCGCTTTCGGTTAAGGCGTTTGCCCAAAAGAATCCGCACAAAATGGGTGCATGGAGTCGCGATTCAAAGTCACACGTTGCTTCCATGAGTGATGGTGATTTTTACGGCAGTGAAAAATCACTTACGCTTGCCGAAGCTACTGCAGTCACCATAGAGTTTGTTGATGCTTCCGGGCAGTCAATCGTTTTGAAAGGTAATACTCCGCTCCTCGCTGGAGAGATCATTGACACCTCTGTGATGCATGTTCGTGCTCTCCGCAATTTTTTTGTCGATCAGATTGCCGATGCAAAAGAGAGTGGTGTTTTGCTTTCGCTGCACCTGAAGGCCACCATGATGAAGGTCTCCGACCCGATCATGTTCGGTCATGCTGTCACGGTTTTCTATAAAGAGGTGTTCGAAAAACATGCCGCCATCATCAAGGAGCTTGGCGTCAATGTCAACAACGGTCTGGGTGATCTCTACGCAAAAATCCAGAAACTGCCTGAAGTTGAAAGAGCTGCAATTGAGGCTGATATCAAGGCGATCTATGCGACCCGTCCCGCGTTGGCGATGGTTGATTCCGACAAGGGTATCACCAACCTTCACGTGCCGAATGATATTATTGTTGACGCATCCATGCCTGTGGTCGTTCGTGACTCTGGAAAAATGTGGGGCCCGGATGGCAAGCTTCATGATACGAAAGCCATGATTCCTGACCGCTGTTACGCAACCATGTACCAGGCGATCATCGAAGATTGCAAACAGCATGGAGCATTTAATCCAGCCACCATCGGCAGTGTGCCAAATGTCGGGCTTATGGCCCAGCAGGCCGAAGAGTACGGTTCACACAACAAGACTTTTGTTGCTCCTGGAAATGGAGTGGTCAGGGTTGTTGATACCGCCGGTCAGACGCTGCTTGAACAGGATGTTGAAGCGGGAGATATTTTCAGAATGTGCCAGGCAAAGGACGCTCCAGTCAAGGATTGGGTTAAACTTGCGGTCAAGAGGGCAAGAATAACCGGAGCACCGGCAATTTTCTGGCTCGACAGCAAGAGGGCCCACGATGCAGAGATCATTAAAAAAGTGACCGAATATCTGAAAGAGCATGACACTACGGGCCTCGATATCCGTATTCTTACTCCGGTTGAGGCTATGCGCTTCTCTCTGGAAAGATTCAGGGCGGGCAAGGATACCATCTCGGTTACCGGAAACGTCTTGCGCGACTATCTGACTGACCTTTTCCCTATCATTGAACTCGGCACCAGTGCCAAGATGCTCTCGGTTGTTCCCCTTATGAACGGTGGCGGCCTCTTTGAGACCGGTGCTGGCGGATCAGCTCCAAAGCATGTTCAGCAGTTCCAGAAAGAGGGTTACCTGCGTTGGGATTCTCTTGGAGAGTTTTCGGCCATTGCCGCATCGCTTGAGCATGTGGCTCAGTCGTTCAGCAACGATAAGGTACGGATTCTGGCAGAAACCCTCGATCAGGCCATTGGCAAGTTTCTCGACAACGATAAGTCACCGGCCCGTAAAGTTGGCCAGATCGACAACCGGGGCAGCCATTTTTACCTTGCACTCTACTGGGCTGAGGCACTCGCTGCGCAGCAGGAAGATACTGAGCTTCAGGCCCGCTTTGCCGCCGTTGCTCGTCAGCTCGGTGACAATGAGGCAAAAATCAACGAAGAGTTGATTGGCGCACAGGGAAAACCTGTCGATATGGGTGGATACTATAATCCTGATGAAGCATTGACAACGCAAGCCATGCGTCCAAGTGCAACATTCAATACCATTATCGACGCACTCTGATTTTTTCATCAGCAGCAGCAATACACCAGAAGCCCGGATTTTTCCGGGTTTTTGGTTTTTTTAAGGTTGTCCACTCCAGGCATAGAGGAGCCCTTTGCGGCTAAGCTTTTGTGTCACCTCATCAATAGCATCGGGCGATACTACAAAGCAGCCGTTGCTTCGGCCAATTCTCGGTCCGTTGAAGGTCACAAGGTTCAGAAAGATGTAACCCAGAGAGACATAATCGGCTGAATGAAGCACAATATCGCGGTTGAAGGCATTGCCGTTTGTTGAGTATTCCAGCCCCTCAAGGCGCATGGCCACTCCATGATCGCCCATGTATGGGTCAAGCACCCTGTAGAGCCCGGGGCTGCTCATGTTGGACTCCGGCGTATTGGAAAAGCGGGTTGCAAAGAGCTCGCCGGAATTTTTGCCGTGTGCTACCCGGTAAAAGGAGCTCTCACCGTTGACAAGATCAATGATCACCATCCGTTTAAGGTATGAGGGCTTTGAGTAATCCACTATCGCCAGGCAGCGGTATCGTTCTTCCGGGTGTGTTGTTTGATACCGTTCAACAGCCGCAAAGGCGGCCTTGTAAGCTTGCGGAGATACTTTGTCCGGTAGCCACAGCAGTCCGGCCCCGACAAGGAGCAGGAGAGCCACCAGACCGCCATAAAGAGCTTTTTTTTGTTGAGCGTTCATTTGTTTGCTCCCGCGTTCTTTGCTTTTTCATAAGTGTCATGTTGAACATAAGATTTTTCAAGCTCTTGCGCCATCTCCCTTGCTCCCGGGTGTAACCGTTTGTGCAAAAAAGCCTTGCATGACCGGGCAAATAAGATTGTTCAATGTGATGCGTAATGCGTAACTTCACCGCTCAGTCAGTGGACTTTTATAAATCAGTGATTGCCTTGTGAATCAGCGCTCGAATGCAGCAGGCTCAGGAGGGTTCATGAAGATTTTTTCAGTTTTCAGCAATAGAACAGGTTATAAGGATAAGGTATGGCACAGAAAACCCTGAACGTCATGTTCATCGGTGATGTAGTTGGTACTCCGGGCCTCCAGATGGTGGGACGGATGCTGAAAAGTTTTATCAGCAAGTATCATGTTGATTTTGTTGTCTGTAATGGCGAGAATGCCCATCATGGCAAGGGGATGAGCCTTGAGGCGCTCAACCAGCTTCTTGAGGCGGGCGTCAATGTGGTGACCGGGGGAAATCATACCTGGAGCAATTTCAACTTTTTTGATACCCTCAAAACGCACCCGCAGGTGTTGCGTCCACTGAATTATCCCAAAGGCACCTACGGCAAGGGCTACGCCATCTACAAGCTGCCAAACGGCCTGGGCGAGATTGCAGTGGTCAATCTGCAGGGAAGAACCTTCATGTACTCCATTGATTGCCCCTTCAGGACGGCCGACTGGGTGATCAAGCAGATCAAGGAGCAGAGCAAAGAGAGGGTGCGCCATATTTTTGTTGATATCCACGCAGAGGCGACCGCAGAAAAGATTGCGCTGGGCTGGTATCTTGACGGCAAGGTTTCGGCTGTGATTGGTACCCATACCCATGTGCCGACCGCCGATGAACGGATTCTTCCAAAAGGCACCGGCTACTGCACCGATGCTGGCATGACCGGGCCGCACAACTCAGTTATCGGAATGCAGATCAAGTCGGCAACCGACCGGATGCTCTACCAGACCCCCCACAAATATGAGTGCGCCGAAGATGATGTCCATTTTTCGGGGGTGCTGCTCTCCCTTGATGTGGCAAGCGGAAAAACCGTGGGTATCCAGCGGATTTTTTATCCGGAGTTTGATCGTGGCGTGGTGCAAGGATAATTGATGATCGTTATCTGTCCCAATACCTGCAGGAGCTTGCCACAGCAAGCCCCTGCAAATGTCATCGGGAATTACAAAATTTTCTCTTACCTCAATCCCTGCTCAAATTCCTCCGCCACAATCACGTCATCAACGCTGCCGATATAGAGCGGTGTGCGCTGATGCAGCTCGAGTGGCTGAATGTCGAGTATGCGATCCCTGCCGTTTGTTGCC
>SESG01019455.1_pt1 | contig 26540 bp, 25 predicted proteins | sample 3171421 | NCBI WGS metagenome assembly SESG01 (sample SAMN10866946, study PRJNA518727) | freshwater metagenome | biome: subpolar coniferous forest; feature: holomictic lake; material: water; isolation source: holomictic Lake 227, 6 m and 8 m depth | place: Canada: near Kenora, Ontario | collected...
ACAACGGAACGCGGCCGCCCAAGCGCCGCCGCGTCTGAGACGGACAGGAGACGAACCACGTGGCTCGCTACACCGAAAGCGTCTGCCGGCTCTGCCGCCGTGAGAATCTGAAGATGTACCTGAAGGGCGACCGCTGCTACACGGACAAGTGCGCCATCGAGCGCCGTCCGTACCCTCCCGGGCAGCACGGGCAGGGGCGCATCAAGTTCAGCGAGTACGGCGTCCAGCTCCGCGAGAAGCAGAAGGTGAAGCGGATGTACGGGCTTCTAGAGTCCGGCTTCCGGCACGCCTTCGCGAGCGCCGCCGCCGCCAAGGGGCGCACCGGCGAGAACCTCCTGCGCGGGCTCGAGCTCCGGCTCGACAACGCCGTCTTCCGCCTGGGCTTCGCCGACAGCCGGAACGAGGCGCGCCAGATGGTCCAGCACGGCCACTTCCGCGTGAACGGCCGCAAGGTCACCATCCCGTCCTTCCAGCTGCGGTCCGGCGACGTCATCGACGTCCGGGAGCGCAGCAAGAAGGTGGCCCGCATCGCCGAGGCCATCGAGGCGGTGGACCGGCGTGGCGTTCCGGGCTGGCTGGAGCTGGACAAGGCGGGGTTCAAGGGAACGGTGAGGACCCTGCCGTCCCGCGAGGACATCACCATGCCCATCCAGGAACAGCTCATCGTCGAGCTCTACTCGAAGTAGCTGCACCTCACACGAAGCGTCGTGCGCCCCACGGCGCCCCGACCCCGCTGGGCTGCGGAGGGAGGGGAGGGGGCGGCGGCCAAAGGAGAATGCCCATGGCGGACGCCATCGTCACGAAGAACTGGCGCGACCTCATCAAGCCCCGTGGGCTGGTGGTCGACCAGGAGTCCCTCACCAACACCTACGGGAAGTTCGTCGCCGAGCCTCTCGAGCGCGGCTTCGGCATCACGCTCGGCAACTCGCTCCGGCGCGTGCTGCTCTCCAGCCTCCAGGGCGCGGCCATCACCTCGGTGAAGATCGAGGGCGTCGAGCACGAGTTCATGGCCATCCCCGAGGTGGCCGAGGACGTGACCGACATCATCCTGAACCTGAAGGAGGTCCTCCTCCAGATTCACTCGAACGAGCAGAAGACCATCCGCATCGAGGCCGAGGGTCCGCGCGAGATCAAGGCCGGCGACATCGTCGCCGACGGCCAGGTCGAGCTCCTGAATCCCGGCCACCACGTGCTCACCCTCAGCGAGGGCGGGCGGGTGCGCATGGAGATGACGGCGCGCCGCGGCCGGGGCTACGTCCCGGCCGAGCGGAACAAGGTGCCTGGGCAGCCCATCGGGACCATCCCGATCGACTCGCTCTTCAGCCCCATCCGCAAGGTGAACTACCAGGTCACCAACGCCCGCGTCGGGCAGCAGACCGACTTCGACAAGCTCACCCTCGAGGTCTGGACCGACGGCTCGGTCGCTCCCGCCGATGCGGTGGCCTTCGCCGCCAAGATCCTGAAGGAGCAGCTCTCCATCTTCATCAACTTCGACGAGACCGAGGAGCCGGCCATCGAGGTGGCCGCGGTCCCCGAGCAGGTCCTCAACGAGAACCTCTTCCGGTCCGTCGACGAGCTCGAGCTCTCCGTCCGCAGCGCCAACTGCCTCCAGAACGCCAACATCAAGACCATCGGCGACCTGGTGCAGAAGACCGAGGCGGAGATGCTGAAGACGAAGAACTTCGGCCGGAAGTCCCTGAAGGAGATCAAGGAGATCCTGGCCGAGATGGGCCTCTCCCTCGGGATGAAGCTCGAGAACTGGCCCCCCAAGTCCGCGCCGCAGGCCCCCAAGGCCTAGGCCCCCCACGAAAGCACCGAGGGAGATGCCGAGATGAAGCATCGCGTAGCCGGCCGCCGGCTCGACAGAACCACAGAGCACAGGATTGCGATGTTCCGCAATCAGGTCACCTCGCTCCTGCGCCACGAGCGCATCGAGACGACCACCCCCAAGGCGAAGGAACTGAAGCGCATCGCCGACAAGGTCATCACCCTCGGGAAGAAGGGCACCGCGCACGCGCGGCGCATCGCCTTCCGCGACGTTCGCGATCCCGAGGTGATCGAGAAGCTGTTCGGCCCCATCGCCGAGCGGTACGCCAAGCGCGCCGGAGGCTACAGCCGGATCATCCACACCCGGCGGCGCCACGGCGACAACGCGTCGATGTCCATCATCGAGCTCGTCGACCGCGCTCCCGCGGTCGAGGAGAATGCCGAAACGAAGGCCAAGGCCAAGAAGGCCAAGGGCGAGTAGCCCGTAAGGAGGAGCACCCGATGGCCGTTGTCCTTCGCCTTTCCCGAGCGGGAACCCACAAGGCGCCGTTCTATCACGTGGTGGCCACCGACTCGCGCAAGCCGCGCGACGGTCGCTACCTCGAGGACGTCGGGCAGTACGACCCGACCCAGACCCCCATCCGCCTGCTGCTCAAGGTGGACCGCGTCGATTTCTGGCTGAAGGCCGGTGCCAAGCCGAGCCCCACCGTCGCCAAGCTCATCAAGCTGGCGAAGGCGGAGCCGGTCAAGGCCTGACCTCCGTCCGCCCCGCCATGCGCGACCTCTTGCTCTGGTTGACGAGGGAGCTGGTCGAGCATCCGGAGGCGGTTCGGGTCGAAGCCATCGAGCGGGAACGCTCGGTGGTGCTCGAGCTGGCCGTCGATCCTTCCGATCTCGGGCGCGTCATCGGCCGCGGCGGCAAGACGGCCAAGGCCCTCCGGACGGTGATCGACGCGGCGGCACGCCGGGACGGGCGCCGCGCCGTGGTGGACATCCTCGACGGATGACCTGGGTCCGGCTCGGCACGGTCGTCCGGGCCGTCAGCCTCGACGGCCGCGTGGGCGTCGCCGGCACGGAAGGGGCGGTGGCGCGGATGAGCCGCGTGTCGCTCCGCGGACCGGGTGGAGTGGAAGAGGAGCGGGCGGTGCTCGGCGCCGGTCCGCAGGGGCGGGTCTGGTGGGTCCGCCTGGAGGGTGTGGGAGACCGGTCGGCAGCCGAGGCGCTGCGGGGCCGGGAGGTGTGGGGCAGGCGGGAGGAGATGGGTGAGCCCGGCGAGGGACGCCACTTCTGGACCGACCTGCAGGGAATGGCGGTGGTCACGACCGCCGGGTTGTCGCTGGGGCGGGTGGAGGAGCTTTACGTGACCGGGGGCGTGGACGTGCTGGTCGTCCGCGGCCCTGCCGGGGAGCGGCTGGTGCCGCTGGCACCCTGGGTCACGGTGGATCGGGAGCAGGGTCGGGTGGTGGTGGACGCACCCCCGGGGCTGCTCGAGGAAGAGGACGAGGAGGGACGCGGGACGGAGAGGACACGGACGTGAAGCGGCTGGAGGTGGAGATCCTGACCCTCTTCCCTCGCATGTGCGAGGGCTACCTCGGGGAGAGCATCCTGGGGAAGGCGAGGGAATCGGGGCTCCTCGTGGTGCGGGTGACCGACATCCGCGAACATGCCTCCGGGAAGCACCGGGTCACCGACGACGCTCCCTACGGAGGGGGCGGAGGGATGGTGATGAAGCCGGAGCCGCTCACCGCCGCCATCGAGGCCGCCCGGGCGCAGATGCCCGGGGCCCGGGTGCTGCTCACGAGCCCCCGGGGCGTGCCGCTCTCGCAGCGGCTCGCGGGGGAACTGGCGGAGCACGGACGGGTCGTCATCGCCTGCGGACGATACGAGGGAGTGGACGAGCGCGTGAGGACGGCAGTCGACATGGAGGTCTCCGCGGGGGACTTCGTGCTCACCGGCGGTGAGCTGGCGGCGCTCTGCGTCGTCGATGCCGCGGCGCGTCTCATCCCCGGGGTGCTCGGCAACGAGTCCTCCGCCGCGAGCGAGAGCTTCGCTCCGGAGCCCATCCTGGAGTACCCTCACTACACCCGTCCACCCGCGTTTCGCGGAATGGAGGTTCCCGAGATCCTCCTCTCGGGGGACCATCGCAGGGTGGAACGCTGGCGGCGGCGCGAATCGCTCCGGGCCACGCGGGAGAGGCGCCCGGACCTGTTCGCGGGTCTGGATCTGAACGACGAGGACCGCCGGCTCATCGAGGCCGACGACGACGAGCTGTAAGGGAGAAGCGACGATGCTGCGCAAGGAAATTGCCGCCGTAGAGGCCAAGTATCTCCGCAACGACCTGCCCACCTTCCGGGGCGGTGACACCGTGCGGGTGCACACGAAGATCAAGGAAGGCGACAAGGAGCGCATCCAGCTCTACGAGGGCGTGGTCATCGCCTCGTCGGGCGGGGGTTCCCGCGCCATGTTCACCGTCCGCAAGGTGAGCTACGGCGTCGGGGTCGAGCGCATGTTCCCGCTCCACAGCCCCCGCATCGACAAGATCGAGGTGATGGGACGGGGCGCGGTGCGCCGCTCGCGCCTGTACTACCTGCGCCAGCTGGCAGGCAAGGCCGCCCGCGTGCAGCAGGAGGATGGCCCCGGCGCCTCCTCCCACAAGCCCGCCGCCAGCTAGGCTCCCGCGTCGGGCGGACGTGGAGTAGAGTCCCGCGTCGACGTGGTCCTGCTCGAGCTCGCCGCCCAGGGTGTACGTGGATTCGCGCCCGAGCGAGGCCGGATCGCGCTTCGCCCTGGCTACAACGTCGTGTCGGTGGACGGGGCGGTTCTCCGCCGTCTGATCGCCGCGGTGCTCCACCCGGAGCTCCCGGCCGATCCCTCGTTCCGGGCCGACTTCGCCCTCCCGGGCACGGTCCGGGCGGGGATCACGCTCGCCGGGGACGACGGCGTCACCTGGCGGGTGGTCCGCGACCTCTCCGGCCCCTGCCAGCTCCAGCGCTACGACGCCGAACGGCGCGCGTTCCAGTCGCTCCTCCAGGAGCCGGCGCGCATCGCCGAGGCCCTCCGGACCGCCGGCGTGCCTTCTTCCGAGCGGCTGGAGGCGGTCCTGACGATCGCCGCGGCCGACTTCCCATCCCGGCAGGCTCCCGCGGGGCTGGGAGGAACGGCGCGAGCGCCGGAGTCCCGCCGCGTGTCGGCCTCCCACGCCGAGGCCCGGCGCAGGCTGGAGGAGGTGCGGGCCGAGATCGAGCAGGTGAAGCGCGCGGAGGAGATCCAGCGCCGGATGGACGTGCTCCAGTCCCGGCTCTTCCAGCTGGAGGAGGCACTCCGGTCGGGTGAGCAGTGGAGGGAGCGACTGCGGGACGCGGAGGCGGAGGTCGAGCCGCTCGGCGGCTCTGCGGCGGCGTTGTCCCCCCTCGGAGATCCCGCGGCGGCCATCGCTGCTGCGGCGAAGTCCCTGGCGCGACGGGACGAGGCGGTTGCCCGGGTGGCGACGGAGCGGGACGGCCTCGTGGGGGCGGAGACGGAGGGGCCGGAGCCGCTGCTCCGGCATTGGGGCTTCGTGGGCGGGCTTGCCGTCGGGGCGGTCGCGCTGGGCGTCGGGCTCGCCGTGGGGCCTGGGCTCGTGGCCCTCGCCGCCATCCCTGCCACGGGGTGGGCCGCGATCACGGGCCTCGGCTGGATTCGCCGGAGCGAGGCGGCGGAGGATGCCGGCCGACGTGCACGGCGCCTCGCCGAGCGGGAACGGAAGGCGGTCGAGCTCTGGGACCGGGAGACGGCCCAGGTCCGTGCCGCCCAGGCCGCGGTGGGGGTGGAGGACCTGAGGGAGCTGGAGGCGCTCGTCGTACGCGTGAGCGAGGCCAGCCGCCGTCTGGTCGAGGCGCGCGCGGCGATGGAGGCGTGGAAGGGCGAGGCGGGAAACCGGGACGCCGAGGCGGAGCGGCTCGCCGTCCTGCAGGAGATCGGCGGGCTGGAATCGGAGCTCGCCGCCGGGTCGAGGGGCTTCGTCCCGGATGCACTCACCCTGGAGCGGGAGGTCGAGTGGCTGGAGCGGGAGGTGGAGACGGGTCCGTTCCAGACCGTCCCGGAGGAACGTGTGGCCACTTCCGGGGAAGCGGCGCCGGGAGCGGACCCGCTCCGCATGCTCGTCGAGCGGGCCTCGGCCGAGATGGGTCTCTCGATCGGCGCCTCGCTCCGGGCCCTCCAGTCCAGGGTGACGCAGCTGCTCCCCATCCTCTCCGCGCAACGGTTCAGCCAGTTCTTCGTGGACGAGCGGGGCAACGTCCAGGTCCAGGCGGCGGGCAAGCTCCAGCCTACGGTCGGCCTGGGGCGCCCGGAGCGGGATCTCTGCTTCGCGGTGCTGAAGGTCGCCTTCCTGGAGCAGGGGCTCGCTGCGGGACGAGCGGTCGGACTTCTCGAGGACGCCTTCGCGCCGCTGCCCGAGGGTTCGCGCCGGGCCATCGCCCGGGTGCTGAAGCAGCTCGCACGCGGACGTCAGATCGTCCATGGCTCGAGCGACGTGCTCTTCCGGGAGGCGGCGGATCACGCCTCCTGAGCCACCATGCCGAGCACCCGGGACAAGGGCAGTGATGCGGAGCGGCGGGCCGAGGCCTGGCTGGCCCGGCGGGGGTACGTGGTGATCGACCGGAACCACGCCACGCGGAGGGGCGAGGTGGACCTCATCTGCCGGGACGGGGGGACGCTCTGCTTCGTGGAGGTGCGGAGCCGGTCCGATTCCGTGCACGGCGCCCCCGAGGAGACCATCGACCGGCGCAAGGCGCTGCGGGTCGTGGCGGCCGCCACCGACTGGGCCCGCCGTCACGATTCGCTGGACGACGAGATCCGATTCGACGTGCTGTCCATCACCGGGGAGGGCGATGATCCGGTATTCGAGCTCTTCGCCGGTGCCTTCGACGCCGCAGGGGAGCCGCCGCCGTGACCGAACCGATCCTCTCCGGGACGCTCTTCGTGGTGGCCACCCCCATCGGCAACCTGGGCGACCTCTCTCCGCGCGCGGCGGAGATCCTCCGCGGGGTGGATGCGGTGGTGGCCGAGGACACCCGTCGGACCCGCACCCTTCTCGTCCACGCCGGAGCCCGGCCCGCCGACCTGCTCTCCCTGCCGGCCTTCGACGAGGAGGGGCGGGTGGAGCGCATCGTCGCACGCCTCACCGCCGGAGCGTCGGTCGCGCTCGTCACCGACGCGGGAACCCCGGGCGTCTCCGACCCCGGAGCGCGTCTCGTGGATGCGGCATGGGTGGCCGGGGTGAAGGTGGTCCCCGTCCCCGGCCCCTCGGCGGCGCTGGCGGCGCTGTCGGCCTCGGGGCTCGCGGCCGATCGCTTCCTCTTCGCGGGCTTCCTGCCGCGGAAGGGCGGGGCCCGCGCCGAGGCGCTCCGGTGGCTCGCGCGGGTGCCGGCGACCGTCGTCCTGTTCGAGGCGGGGAACCGGGCGGCCGGGACGCTCGCCGATCTCCGGGAGGCCTTCGGCGACCGGCAGGCCGCGCTGGCCCGCGAGCTGACGAAGCTGCACGAGGAGATCGCCCGCGGCCGGCTCTCGGAGCTCGTGGCGCGATTCCCGGGGGACCTGAGGGGAGAGGTGACGCTGGTCGTCGCCGGGGGGGACGCGCCGCCGGTCGAGGAGGTGGCCGAGCCGGTCGAGGAGGAGATCCGCAGGAGGCTCGGTGCCGGTGAACCGCCCCGCGAGGTGGCGAAGGGCGTGGCGCACGGCCGGGGGATCGCGCGGGCCGCGGCCTACGCGCTCGTCGAGCAGGTGCGGGGGAAGCGGTAGGTCAGGCGCTCGCGTCGTCGGTGCCGCGCAGCCCCAGCTCCTTCATCTTCACCTGGAGTGACTTGCGGCTGATCTGCAGGATCTTGGCGGCCCGGGTGACGTTGCCCCCCGTCTCCTCGAGCGCGCGGGCGATGAGCGTGCGCTCCAGCTCCGACTGGGCCTGCCGGACGATGTCCTTCATCGACGCGCCGCTGGGCGCGGCCATCGAGCCGATGGCGCCGACGGCGGCGACCGGCCGCACGGCACCCGTGGCGCGCTCCCGGAGCGCCTCGGGCAGCTCGGCCACGGTGACGACAGGACCGTCGGCGAAGAGCACCGAGCGCTCCATCACGTTCTCCAGCTCCCGGATGTTGCCCGGCCAGCCGTACCCCATCAACACCTCGAGCGCGCCCTCGTCCACCCGCTCGACCCTCTTCCCGAGCCGACGGTCGTACTTCTCGATGAAGTGCTGGACGAGCAGCGGGATGTCCTCGCGCCGATCGCGGAGCGGAGGCAACGCGATGGGGACGACGTTCAGGCGGTAGTAGAGGTCCTCGCGGAACCGACCCTCGCCGATGAGGGCCTCCAGGTTGCGGTTCGTCGCGGTGATGAGCCGGACGTCCACGCGGATGGTCTTGATCCCACCCACCCGCTCGAACTCCGATTCCTGGAGCGCGCGGAGGAGCTTCACCTGCATCTCGACGGGGACCTCCCCGATCTCGTCGAGGAAGAGGGTCCCGCCGTCGGCCAGCTCGAAGCGCCCCGGCTTGGAGCCCACGGCGCCGGTGAAGGCGCCCTTCTCGTACCCGAAGAGCTCGCTCTCCACGAGATCCTTGGGGATGGCGGCGCAGTTCACCTTGATGAGGGGCTGGGTGCGCCGGGAGCTTCCCCGGTGCAGCGCCTGGGCCACGAGCTCCTTGCCGGTGCCGCTCTCGCCGGTGATGAGGACCGTGGAGGGGGAGTCGGCCACCCGGGCGATGACGTCGTAGACCGCCCGCATGCAGGGGGACTGCCCCACGAGCGGCGGGCGCTCGCCGTCCCCCACCGGCGGATGGACGTGCTGCCCCTCGAGCGCACGGGCGCGGACCGCCTTGGCGATGACCTTCCGGAGGTCCTCCTGGTCGAAGGGCTTCGAGATGTAGTCGAAGGCTCCCGCCTTCATGGCCTCGACGGCCGTGTCCACGGTCCCGTGCGCGGTGATCATGATCACCGGGACGTCCGGGTGCGCGGAGGCGACGTGGCGCAGCAGGTCGAGCCCCCCCATCCGGGGCATCACGAGGTCGGTGACCACCACGTCCACCGGCACGCGGTGCATGGTGGCGAGCGCCTGCTCGCCGTTCTCGGCGGCGGTGACCTCGTAACCGTCCCGCTTCAGCATCGCGGCGAGGACGCGCCGGATGTTGGTCTCGTCATCGACGATGAGGACGTGCGCCACGGGGGACCCTGTTAGCACGAGTGGAAGGGGGGGGGCGAGCGGTCAGAGGGGACGTCGGCGGCGCCGGTTGCGGCTCCTGGGGGATGGAGGGGAGGGAAACGACGAACTCGGCCCCGCCTTCCGGAGGTGACGTGATGGTGAGGGATCCCTGGTGCGCCTTGACGAGTCGCTGGCTGATGGCGAGGCCGAGACCGGTGCCCTTCTCCTTCGTGGTGTAGAAGGGGACGAAGACGTTCTCGCGGGCTTCCGGCGCGATGCCCGGGCCGGTGTCCCGGAAGCGGATCTCCACCCGTGGCTCGCGGTGGCGGGGCTCGCGCCAGCCGCCGAGGTCGTCCCGCCCCAGCGTGGCCGAAACCCCCAGCCGTCCACCGCCGGGCATGGCCTGGAACGAGTTGAGCGCCAGGTTGAGGAATACCTGCCGGAGCTGTTCGGCATCGCAGCTGACCAGGGGCAGACCCGGCGTGATCTCGAGAGCGACCTCGACGCTGGCTGGTACCTGAGGCGCGAGCAGCTTGAAGGTGCGCTGAAGGATCTCCCCCACGTCGGCCGGGTGGAGGCTGGGCTTCAAGGGTCGGGAGTAGTCGAGGAAGGCGCTCACCACCCCGTTCAGACGGTCCACCTCCTCCACGATGATGGAAAGGAACTCCCGGTCTTCGTCGGGGAGGCGCATGGGATCGAGGAACTGGGTCGCCCCCTTGATGGCCGCGAGCGGGTTGCGGATCTCGTGGGCCAGGCCGGCGGCCATCTCGCCCAGCGCCGCGAGCCGGTCGCGCTCCTTCATCTGCTGGTAGAGCTTGGAATTGTCGATCACCACGGCGCAGCGGTCGGCCACCTCGATGAGGGCGGCGATCTCGTCGGAGGCGAAGGCCTCCTGCACCCGCTCGTCCCAGCAGGCGAGGAAGCCGGCCACCCGCTCTCCCGCGACGAGGGGCATGCAGATGCCGGCCTTCATGAGCGCCATCGCCTCCCGGGCATCGGCGATTCGCTGCAGTTCCTCGCCCACGGCCGGCGGCATGGGGACGGCCGCGGCGTCTCCCTGGGCCGGGGGGTGCTCCGCCTGCAGCTCCCCGAGCCTCCGGTCCAGGTTCTCGAGGAGGACGGCGCGCCGGCCATCGCCGGCCGCCCGGAGGAGCGCACGGGCGGTCCCGGGCTCGAGGAAGGTCACCGGCTCCGGTCCGCGGAAGGCGAGGCGCCGGTAGCCGGGGCGGTCCTCCGACACGAGCCACAGCGAGGCGTGCGTGACCCGACGCGTCTCGGTGAGCCCGTCGAGGACCGTTCGCTCCAGTTCGCCCGCCTCGATGACGTTCACCACCCGGTCGCGGAGGGTCTCCAGTTCCCGGACCATCTCGTAGCGCTCCCGGAAGAGGTTCACGACCACCCACTCCTCGACCTTGGAGCGGATGGGGTCGAACAGGGCCAGGATGACGAAGGAGGCGACGAGCGTGTTGAAGAAGAAGAGCCCGGGCCGGAGACCCACCCAGGAGACCAGGCCGCCGTAGATGGTCGCGAGAACGATCCCGAGGAGCCCGACGACGGCGATCTTCCCGAGGAACTCGTGCAGGTCGAGCAGGCGTCGGCGGAGCAGCGCCTGCAGGAGCAGGAACATGTACAGCGTGAGGGCCATGAACCCGAGCCCCTCGAGCGGGTAGCCGATGCCGACGCGAGGGAGGAAGTCGAGGAAGGCGAGGATCCCCACCACGAGGGCGCCCACCAGCACGTAGGTGAGTCGAGCCCGGTCCGCCCGGGTGGGTGCGGCCGCCGCCTCCCGCCAGACCACGGAGAGGACCGCCGCGAGCGCGAGCAGCACGAAGGCCGCGACCAGGGTGGATGCGAGATCGGAGCGGGCGAGCGGCGACACCGCCACGACGATGCCGAAGACCGAGCCGGCGAGCATGAGGTCGCGCGCGCGGCGCGCGGGGCGCCGCTTCACCCCCAGGAACTCGAGGTAGAAGGCGAGGGCCGCCGCGGGGAGCAGCGACGCGGAACCGATGGCGAGCCGCTTCCACACGTCGTGCCAGCGGGAGATCCCGGGGAGTCCGTGGAGGAACTCGGCCGCCGAGAAGACGAAGAGGTCGAAGGAGAGGAGCGCGAAGGCGGTGAAGGACCGAGGTCGTGCCGAGCGGAGCAACGCCGCCCCGGCGAGCGCCAGGGTGACGATGGCTGCGAGGAGCGCTGCCTGGTCGCGGATGTCCACCGGTCCCAATCCTAGGCCAGATCGCTCCCGGGATCCCGCGCTTGACCCGCGGCCGTCCGTCCCCCAGATTCGGCTCCGATGATCGTCGCAGCAGCAGCCGCCCTCCTCCTCGCCACCGGTTTCCCGGCCGTGGTGAGCGAGACCGACGTGAGACCCTCCGTGGCCCGACGCACCCCCGCGGAGGCTCGCTTCCTCCGGGCACGCGCGGCGCTGGCGGCAGGGGACGCGGACGGAGCGGCGCGCGACCTCCCGGGGCTGGCCGAACTCCTCCCGAGCATCCCGGACCGGGTCGAGGCGCTCGCGGCCGCCGTGGCCGAGGCCCAGTCGAATCCGGAGGCCGCCATCGCAGCCTGGGGTCGCATCCCCACGGAGTCGGTCCTCTGGCCCCAGGCCCGGCTCGCCATGGCCCGCATCCTCCTGGGCTCGGGGAAGAGGGCGGAGGCGGTGGAGGCGCTCCGCCCGCTCCTCGACGGCCGGGTGGCCAAGGAGGGCTGGCGGGGGGATCCCGTCTCCCGGGCGCTGCTCCTCGCCGGGAAGATCCTGGCCGCGGAGCCCGGTGGCGGAGCCGAGGCGAGAAGGCTCCTGCTCGAGTGCTGGGCCGGGCACGCCCTCTCCGGCGACGCGAAGGAGTGCCGGTCCCAGCTCGAATTGCTCCCTCCTCCGGACGGGGGCCCGCCCGGGGACGAGGACTTCCTCCGCCACGCCGAGGCGCTCCTCGACGGGAACCGGAACGAGCAGGCGCTCGCCGACGCGCGCAAGCTCGGCGAGCGGCTCCCACCGCCGGGCGCGGACGCACCGCTCGCCTGTCGTGCGGCCTTCGTGCGGGGGAAGGCGCTCCGGAAGCTCCGGCAGCACGCGGCCGCCGCCGAGGAGCTCGCGCCGGTGGTGGAGAATTGCCCGGATCCCGCCCTGCGCCCCCGCGCGCTCTACCTGCTCTCGGTGACCCGTTCGAACGTGCAGAACGTCTCGGGGATCGACACCTACCGGCAGTTCGCGCGGGAGTATCCGGAGCACAGCCAGTCGGACGATGCCCTCTACTTCGCCGCGGATCTGCTCGTCCGGGAGGGGAGGGTGGACGAGGCCCTCGCGCAGCTCGAGGAGCTGGTGCAGCGCTACCCGGACGGGGACTACCGGGCCGACGCCCTCTTCCGGACGGCCTGGATGAAGCGGAAGCGCGGCGACCTGGACGGGGCCGTGGAGGGGTTCGCGCGGATCGAGGCCCTCTACCAGGCGAACGATGCCTACGAGCACGCACGGGCCGTGTACTGGCGCGGCCGCACGCTGGCGCAGCGGAACGGGAAGGGGGATCGCGATCGGGCCCGCCTCGCGTGGGAGGAGGTGGCCCGCCGCTACCCCGGTGACTACTACGGGATGCTGTCGCGGGCCCGCCTGTCCGAGTCGGGGAAAAAGGTGGCCGACCCACATCCCGGAGGGGCCCGCGCGAAGGGATTCCACTACCGTTCGGGGGCGCTCGCCACCGACCGTCACTTCCGGGCGGGTGTCGAGCTCTTGCGTCTCGGAATGGACCGGGAGGCCGTGGACGAGCTCCTGGCCGTGGATCGGAAAGCCCTCGCCACGAGCCCCGAGCACCCGGGTCCACTCCTCCTGCTCGCCGAGCTCCTCGAGATTGGCGGCGATCCCCGGGCGTCGCACCGTCTCCTCCGATCCCAGGGGCGGCAGATCCTGCGGGAGCCGCCGGCCGGGCTGGGGCTGCGGGTCTGGCAGATGGCCTACCCGCCGGTGTGGCGGGAGGAGGTGGTTCGATATGCCTCCCCGGCGGGCGTGCCCCCCGACCTCCTGCAGGCTCTCATCCGGGAGGAGAGCGCGCTCGACCCCGGGGTGGTCTCGTCGGCCGGTGCGGTGGGGCTCACGCAGCTCATGGTCCGGACCGCGGGCCAGACGGCCCGGAAGCTCTCCCTCCCCGCTCCGTCCGCACAGGACCTCACCGACCCTCGTCTCAACATCCGGCTCGGGGCCGCCTACCTCGGAGACCTGCTCCAGCGCTTCGGCGGGTCTGCGCCGCTGGCGCTCGCGGCCTACAACGCCGGGGAGGGGAACGCCCGGGCCTGGTGGCGCTCGCGCGGGACGCTCCCGCTCGACGAGTTCGTGGAGGAGATCCCCATCCAGGAGACCCGGGGCTACGTGAAGCGGGTACTCAGGAGCTATGCCGCCTACCGGATGCTCTACGGGCGGGACGGGGAGCGCCCCGTTCGCCTGACCCAGAAGCTCCCCGACCCGCCTCCAGGATAGGTTCGTCACCGCCTTTGTCCGTGGTAGGTTCGGGCCGAGGTGGAGACCGCGCTCGACGAGCATTTCCTGTAGATCCCGTGCGAAAATTCCTCGATCAGAGCTTCTACGAGCTCCTGGAGATCGCTCCCTCGGCGACGCCCGAGGAGATCGAGCGCGCCTATGAACGGGCCCGTCGCCTCTACGGAGTCGGTTCCCTCGCCGCCTACACGCTCCTCTCACGGGAGGTGGCCAACTCGCTGGCGCGCCGGATCGACGAGGCCCGCCAGGTCCTGATCGACCCTCCGACGCGGGCCGCCTACGACGCGCGCCTGCCCACCGACGAGGTTCGCCCGCCCGCCCGCCCGCCGCCCGAGCCGGCTCCCGCCCCCGCCGCCTCGCCGCCCCCCCCCCCGGCGGAATTGCCCCGACCCTTCGTCCCTCCCGAGGGGGCGGAATGGACGGGCGATCTTCTCCGTCAGGCCCGCGAGGCGCGCGGGCTCACCATCGTCCAGCTCGCCGAGCGGACGAAGCTGTCCCGCGCACACATCGAGCAGGTGGAGGGCGAGCGTTTCGACGTCCTTCCGGTGGCGGTCTACCTGCGCGGCATCGTGATGTGCATCGCCCGCGAGCTTCGGCTCGACGGCCAGAAGGTCGCCCGTTCCTTCGTGGAGCGGGCCGGATCCGGCCCCCGCGGCGGGAGATAGGCCCCCCATGTCCCTCATCGAGGCCCCCGAGCAGGCCATGCGGCTCGCCCGCGCCATCTGCTCCGACGTCTCCCTCTACAACGAGGAGAAGATCGTCCGCGCCATCGAGCAGGACACCTTCTTCGACTCCCTCCGCGCGGAGCTGGAGGAGGGGCGGGACCTGTACCGATCCCGGGTGTCGCCCGACCTGTACGGGAGGACCAACTACTACGACCGCGCCATCGTGGACGTCATCCTCCGCTCCAAGGGGCACGTGAAGTCCCGGATCTGGTGAGGCGGCGGTTCGGTGGCGGAACTCCGCGAACTCCGGGCCGGCGAGGGTGAGGCGGGGCTGCGCCTCGACGTGGCGGTTCCCCGGCTCGCCCCGGACCTCTCCCGGGCGCGGGTGCAGCGGCTCATCGAGGGGGGCGGGGTCCGGGTGGACGATCGCCCGGCCAAGGCATCGGCTCGGCTGCGCGGCGGGGAGCGGATCTCCCTCGACATCCCCGACCCGGAGCCATCGACCATCGCGCCCCAGGACCTGCCGCTCACGGTGCTCCACGAGGACCGGGACCTCATCGTCCTCGACAAGCGGGCCGGCATGGTGGTCCACCCGGCCCGCGGGTCCCCCCACTCCACGGTGGTGAATGCGCTCCTGCATCGACTCGGCAGCGCGACCCCGGGCGGCGACCGGCCCGGGCTGGTGCACCGGCTCGACCGGGACACCTCGGGGTGCCTCGTGGTGGCGCGAAACGAGGCGACCCTGGCTGCGCTGCAGGCCCAGTTCCAGGCGCGAACCGTGGAGAAGACCTACCTCGCGCTGGTCCACGGGAAGATCCCCGACGAGGGGAAGCTCGACACGGCGTACGGTCGCCACCCGCGGGACCGGAAGAAGTTCACTGCGCGTGAAGGGTCGCGCCGGGCGGTGACGCTCTGGCGGGTCCGGGAGCGGTTCGGCGACCGGGCCGCCCTCGTGGAGGTGACCCTGCACACCGGCCGGACCCACCAGATCCGGGTCCACCTCTCGGAGGCCGGCCATCCCATCCTCGCCGACGCGACCTACGGGGGCGTGCGACGGGAGGCGCGCCTCCCTCCGGACGATCCGGTCCGCCGGGCCGCCGAGGCGGCGGGGCGGCAGGCGCTCCACGCGTGGCGGCTGGCCTTTCACCATCCGCGGACCGGGAGGCTTCGCAGGTTCGAGGCCCCGCTGCCCGCCGATCTCGCCGCCGCCGTCGAGATCCTGCGCGGCGCGGGGTAGGCCTCGGTCACTCCCCCCGGCGCCGGGCCTCGAAGCGGCGCATCGTGTCGCGGGCGCGCAGCGTGGTCCGGTCGATGACGAGGCCGGCCGCCTCGACGTTCCGCTCGGTGTCCCGGTTGGGATGGCAACCTCCCGACAGGGCGGTCCAGGCCGGCTGGGACCAGTCCTGGAGCCTGGCCTTCCACGGGAGCGGGGAGCGGACGTGCTCGAGCGCGCGGACGGTGCCTCCCGGTGCGAGCACGCGGAGCATCTCGGCGACGGCGGCCGCCGGATCGGTGACCGAGCAGAGGACGAGTCCGGATGTGACCGTGTCGAAGGAGCCGTCCCGGAATGGGAGCGCCTCGGCCCGTGCCCGGACGAGCATCGCCCCCGGAGAGCGCCGACCCGCCCGGGCGAGGCTCTCCCCGCAGGGGTCCACCCCGACCGCGCGGGCCACGAGGGGGAAGAGCGGCAGGTTTCGACCGGTCCCGCAGCCGAGGTCGAGGGTGCGTCCCCGGGCGCCGGCTGCCAGCCAGCTTCGCCAGGTGCCCAGGCCGAGCCGCTCCAGGATTGCCATGGAGGCGTCGTACAGCCAGGGGATCTGCTCGGCGCCGCGCACGGGGTTGAGCCTAGTCGAGGTATCCCTGGGCCTGAAGCGAGAAGAGGTGGGCGTAGCGCCCCCCGCGGGCGACGAGCTCCTGGTGACTCCCCAGCTCGACCATCCGGCCGCGCTGGAGGACGGCGATCCGGTCGGCCATCCGGACCGTGGAGAATCGGTGCGAGATGACGATGGCGGTGCGCCCCGCGGCGAGCTCCCGGAAGCGGACGAAGAGATCGTGCTCGGCCTCCGCGTCGATCGAGGCGGTGGGCTCGTCGAGGACGAGCAGCTCCGCGTCCCGCATGAAGGCCCGTGCGACCGCCAGCTTCTGCCACTGCCCCGCGGAGAGCTCGTGCCCTGTCTCGAACCAGCCCCCCAGGATGGTGTCGAGCCCCTGCGGAAGCGAGGCGAGGACCGGCCCGGCGCCGGCCCGCCGGGCGGCCTCCTCGATCCGGGCCCGATCCCCCAGGGACGCCGGGTTCCCGAGCCCGATGTTCTCGGCGGCGCTGAACTGGTAGCGGACGAAGTCCTGGAACACGGCGCCGATGCGGGACCGGAGGTCTTCCGGGTCGAGGTCGCGCAGGTCCACCCCGCCGTAGGTGATGCGCCCCTCCGTCGGGTCGTGCAGCCGCAGGAGCAGCTTCACGAGGGTGCTCTTGCCAGCGCCGTTCTCCCCCACGAGCCCGAGGGTTTCGCCGGGTGCGAGCCGGAGGTCGAGATCGCGAAGAACCCAGTCCTCCTTGCCGGGATACCGGAAGGAGACCCCCTCGAAGGCGATGGGGAGCGGGGCCCCGCGCGGGACGGTGGCGGGTGGTTCGCACCGGGCGCGGCCGGAGTCTGTGGAGATGGAGAGGAAGGCGAAGAGGTTCGACATGTAGAGGGAGTCCTCGTACATGGCGCCCACCGCCGTCAGGATCCCCTGGAAGGCCGACTGCCCCTGGCGGAAGACCACCAGGTAGAGCGTCATGTCGCCGAGCGTGATCTCGCCGCTCGCTGCTCGTCCGGCCACGAGCAGGTACATGCCGTAGAAGGCGAGCAGGGCGAGGAGGCCGAAGGCGACGCCGCTCCCCAGCCGCCGCAGCGCCAGCCTCCGGTCCTCGGCGTAGAAGCTCGCGTGCAAGGCGCGGTAACGCTCGAGGACGAGGGGGCCCAGGCCGAAGAGCTTCACCTCCTTGGCGTGGAAGTCGCGGGTGAGGATCCACTCCAGGTAGTTGAGACGCCGCCCCTCCGGCGCGCGCCAGGTGTTGACCCGGAAGGACTCGGCCGACAGCCGGGCCTCGGCGACGAAGGCGGGGATGGAGGCGACGACGATGACGAGCACGCTCCAGGGGGAGAGGCGCCAGAGGAGCGCAGACAGGGCGGCGAGCGTCACCCCGTTCTGGGCCACCCCGAAGACCTGCATGACGAGGGAGAGCGGGCGGGAGGAGGCCTCCCGGCGTGCGTTCTGCATCTTGTCGTGGACGTCGGGGTCCTCGAAGTGGCGGAGCTCGAGGGTGATGGCCTTCTCGAGGATGAGGACGTTCACACGGTTGGCGAGGTGGGTTCGCAGCAGCTCCCGGAGCAATCCGAGGAGGCGCCCCGTCACGAGCGTGGCTGCGAGGAGCCCGAGCTCGACCAGGACGAGGCGCGCCACCCGGTCGCGGTCGGCGAGGGAGCCCGAGCGGGAGGCGGCGAGGACGGCATCGACGATGAGCTTTCCGACCCAGGCGACCGGGGCGGGGAGGAGCGCCACCAGCACCGAGAGGGCGGCGATGGCGAGGGTGCCGCGCCGGTCGGCGGCCCACACGAGGCGGAAGGTGCCGGGCACCTGCGCGAAGGCACCGGCCGCAGCGGTCAGGCGGGCGCGAACGTCGCCGGGACCGGCGTCCGCGGGGCGCGATGGACGGGCGTGTTTCAAGGGGGCAAGCTAGATAACCGCTACATTTTTCCGCCGCCATGTCGTACAGGGAATCCCGATGAACCTTCCCGAGCCGAAGAGCGACGCCACCGCAGCGATGCCAGCGTCCGACTGGTCGATCGAGCGGGCCATCCAGTACTACAACATGAGCGGCTGGGGTGCCGGCTTCTTCTCGGTGAACGAGAAGGGGCACATGGTGGTCCACCCGCACGGCCCCGGCGGTCCCACCATCGACCTCATGGACGTGGTGGAGGACATCCAGGAGCGGGGGCTCGGATTCCCCGCCGTGGTGCGCTTCATGGACGTGCTCCGCGCGCGGGTGCGGATCCTGAACGAGACCTTCGGCAAGGCGGTCGCCGAGCAGGGGTACGGTGGCGGCTACTACGGCGTCTATCCCATCAAGGTGAACCAGATGCGGGAGGTGGTCGAGGAGATCCTCGACGCCGGAGCCCCCTACCACTACGGGCTGGAGGCCGGCTCGAAGGCCGAGCTCATGGTGGTGCTGGGCTACAACACCGATCCCGACGCGCTCACCATCTGCAACGGCTACAAGGACGCGGAGTACATGCGCCTCGCGCTGCTGGGGCGGAAGCTCGGGCGCAAGGTGGTGGTGGTGATCGAGAAGCTGTCCGAGCTGCCGGCGCTGCTGCGGGCCGCCGACGAGGTCGGCGTGGAGCCCTGGATCGGGCTGCGCTCGAAGCTCTCCACGCGCAGCACCGGCAAGTGGGAGTCCTCGTCGGGGGACTTCGCGAAGTTCGGCCTCACCACCCCGGAGATGATCGAGGCGGTCCGCATCCTCGAGGCGGCCGGGAAGAAGCACCTCTGCAAGCTCTTCCACTTCCACGTCGGCAGCCAGCTCACCGAGATCCGCGTGGTGAAGGACGCGGTGAACGAGGGGGCGCGCCTGTACGCCAAGCTCCGCAAGATGGGGCTCGGCATCGAGTACTTCGACGTGGGCGGCGGGCTGGGCGTGGATTACGTGGGCTCGCGCAGCCACGAGTACGCCTCCTCCATGAACTACACGCTCGACGAGTACGCCACCGACGTCATCTACAACGTGCAGCGCATCTGCGCGAGCGAGGGGGTCCCCGAGCCGCACATCGTCTCGGAGTCGGGGCGGGCGGTCACCGCGCACCACTCCTGCATCATCATGAACGTCTTCGGCAGCATCGAGATCGGGTCGCGGGCCGAGATCGCGGCCGCCTCGGTGGTGCAGCCGGGCGAGCACAAGGTGGTCCGGGAGATGCGGGAGATCGTCGCGGCGCTCACTCCGCGCAACCGCGCCGAGGTCTACCACGACGCGGTGGCGAAGAAGGAGGAGGCCCTGCAGATGTTCAAGCTGGGCATCCTGGGGCTCGAGGAGCGGGCCACCGTCGAGTCGCTCTTCTGGAAGCTCGCCCGGAGCCTCGTCGCGCTCAACCGGGGACGGAAGCGGCTGCCGCGCGACACCCGCGACCTGGGCGACAAGATCGCCGACCAGTACATGGCCAACTTCTCCCTCTTCCAGAGCGCACCGGATCACTGGGCCTTCGATCAGCTCTTCCCCATCGTGCCGCTCCACCGGCTCGGCGAGGCGCCCACCCAGGACTGCACCATCGTGGACATCACCTGCGACTCGGACGGCAAGATCGACCGGTTCATCGAGGGGGACGGGGTGGACGAGACCCTGTCGCTCCACGCGCTCGAGCCGGGCAAGCCCTACTTCCTCGGGATGTTCATGAACGGCGCCTACCAGGACGTCATGGGGGACATGCACAACCTGTACGGCCGGGTGAACGAGGTGCACGTCTACGTGGACGACGACGACCCGGAGGATTTCTACCTGGGCGAGGTGATCCGCGGCGACCACGTGGACAAGGTGCTCCAGGCGCTCCTCTACGAGCCGGCCGATCTGGTCCGGCGGGTGAAGACGGCGCTCGACGCCCGGATGAAGGACGGATCGATCCGGCCGAAGGAGGGGGTCAACCTGGCCCAGTTCTACGAGACCGTCATGCGGGGCTACACCTACCTCCACGGCATGGAGGTGGAGCGAGGTGTGAGCGCGCCAGAGGGCGGGGTAGATTCCCCGCGGGAGAACCGATGACCCTCGTCCACGCCCTCGCAGCCCTCGCACTGGCGGCCGACCCGACCGTCTTCGTCGCGGTCGCGCCCGGATATCCGGGAACGACCGCCGAGGCCCAGGCCTCCATGGACGGGTTCGCAGCGGCGCTCGCGGCGGGCGCGGGCCTGCCGGCGGGTTCGGTAAGGGCCGCGTACTACGAGAAGGCGCAGGCCGGGGCGGAACGGCTCGGGAAGGGGGACGCCGGCATGGGCATGGTGGCGCTCCCGTTCTTCCTGCAGGAAGCGGCCGCGCTGAAGCTCGAACCCCGCCTCGGAGCCTCCCAGAAGGGCACCGGCTCCACCGAGACCTGGGCGCTCGTGGCGAAGAAGGGGCGGGTGACCGGTCCGGCCTCCCTCGACGGCTGGCAGGTCTCCTCCATCGCCGGGTACTCCCCCGCGTTCGTCACCGGCACCGCGCTCGCCGCCTGGGGCCGGATGCCCGCCAGCGTGAAGGTGGTGCAGAGTTCGCAGGTGCTCTCCGCGCTCCGGAAGGCGGTGGCCGGGGAGAACGTGGCCGTCCTGCTCGACGGCGCGCAGGCCGCGGCGCTCCCTTCGCTCCCGTTCGCGGCGGAGCTCGAGGTGGTGGCCCGGTCGGCGCCGCTCCCCACCGGCATCGTGGTCACGGTCGGCAAGCGCATCTCGCCGGATCGCTGGAAGGCCATGGAGAGGGGGCTGCGCCAGCTGGCGGACCGGCCCGAGGGGGCTGCGGCGCTCGAGGCCATCCGGCTGCAGGGTTTCGGAACGCTCGACACCGCAGCGCTCACCGCCGCTCGCAAGGCGTTCGCCTCCGCGTCGAAGTGAACAGAACCGCTCGCCTCGGCTGGCTGCTCGTCCTGCTCGGGGCGGGGTGCGCGTCCGCGCTGAAGGAGCCGCCGCCCATCGCCACACTCCAGCGGGAACCCAAGGGGACCGTGCCGGCCAGCGCTCTCCTCCAGGAGGCGGACGAGGAGTACGCCAGGCGCCCCGATCCGGCGGCGGTCCGGAGGTCGGAAGGTCTTTGCCTCGCCGCCGCCCAGGCCGACGAGGAGGGGACGGCGGGGCTCGTCTGCGCCGTGCGGGCGAAGTCCTGGCTGGCGGAGCGGGAGACCAACGTCGCGGTTCGAACGGACCTCGCGGTGAGCGCGGTGCAGGCCGGGCAGTGGTGCCTTCGACGTGCCCCGTCGTCGCCGGCCTGCAAGTTCTGGCTCGCGGTGTCGCTGGGGCTGCAGGCCCGCGACCGCCCCTCCACGGTGGAGGACGGGCTGAAGCGCATGGCGCTGCTCCTGCGCGAGGTGGCCTCGGAGGCGCCTCTCTACGACGATGCCGGGGCGGAGCGGGTCCTCGGGCTCCTCCAGATCCGTGCGCCGGGATGGCCGGTCGGCCCGGGCGATTCGGAGGAGGCGCTCGTCCACGTGCGTCGGGCCGTCGAGCTGCGCCCCGACTTTCCTCCCAACCAGCTCGCGCTCGGGGAGGTTCTGCTCCGGAACGACGAGAAGGTGAAGGGGCTCGTGCCCCTCCGGAAGGCGGTCGACCTGGCGAGCCAGCCGCCCTGGTCCAGCGACCCCGACGCGCCGGGCTGGATCCAGGACGCCCAGCGGCTCCTGAAGCGCTGAGGAGAGAGCCATTCCTTCCCACACCACGTTCTGCCGGATCTGCGAGGCGCTCTGCGGGCTCGTCGTCGACGTCGAGGACGGCAAGGTCGTACGGGTACGCGCCGACGAGGAGCACGTCGCGACGCGCGGCTTCTCCTGCCCGAAGGGGCTCCACCAGCACGAGATCTACGCCTCGCCCGACCGTCTGCTCGCCCCGGAGAAGCGGGTGGGCGATCGGTGGGAGCGCGTCGGCTGGGACGGCGCGCTCCGGGAGATCGGCGCCAAGGTCCGGCAGATCCGGGCGGACCACGGCCCCGACTCGATCGCCATGTACGTCGGGACGGCCGCCGGGTTCGGCGTGCTCCATCCGGCCTTCGCGCAGGGATTCCTGACCGGCCTCGGCTCGAAGTCGATGTACTCGTCCTCCACCCAGGACTGCGCCAACAAGTTCGCGGTGGCGCGAGAGATCTACGGATTCCCCTTCTCCCAGCCCTTCCCGGACCTGGAGCGGGTGAACTGCCTCGTCATCGTCGGCGCCAACCCGATCATCTCCAAGTGGAGCTTCCTGCAGGTCCCGAATCCGGCCCGCGCGCTCCAGGCCATCGAGGCGCGGGGAGGGCAGGTCTTCGTCGTCGATCCCCGTCGAACCGAGACCGCCCGTGCCGCCGGGGAGCACGTCTTCATCCGGCCGGACACCGACGTCTTCTTCTACCTCTCCTTCCTGCGCGAGCTCCTCGCCGGGGGGGTGGACGAGGAGCGCGTTCGCCTTCACGCCAAGGGGCTCGAGGAGATCCGGGCGCTCTGCGCTCCCTGGACTCCGGAGCGAACCGCCGAGGTCACGCGCATCCCTCCGGAGAAGCTCCGGGAGATGGTCGCCGCCTTCCGCGCCGCCGACGGGGCCGCCCTCTACAGCTCCACCGGCGTCAACATGGGGTCGAACGGCTCGCTCGCCTTCTGGCTCCAGGAGGTGGCGAACCTGGTCTCCGGGAACCTCGATCGGCCCGGGGGCACGCTGGTCGGCAACGGCGTCATCGACTTCGCCGCCTTCGGGAAGAAGACCGGTACCCTGATGCGGTCCGATCGATCCCGCGTCGGTGATTTCCTCTCCGTGAACGACGGATTCCCGGGCGGCATCCTGGCCGACGAGATCCTGACTCCGGGCGACAGGCAGGTCCGGGCGCTCTTCGTCACCGGAGGGAATCCGCTCCTCACCATGGCCAACGCCGGCCGGCTCCGGAAGGCCTTCGAGAAGCTGGAACTCCTCGTCACGCTCGACATCTTCCGGAACGAGACCGGGTCGGTCGCCCACTACGTCCTTCCCTGCACCTCGCCGCTCGAGCGTCCCGACCTTCCCTTCGTCTTCCCGCTGATGCTCGGAATGCAGGAGCACCCGTACCTCCAGGCGACCGAGGCGATCCTTCCGCCTCCCGGGGACGTCCGCGACGAGGCCACCATCTACCTCGACCTCTGCCGGGAGAGCGGGATCTCCCTCTTCGGGTCGCGGGTCGCGCAGACGGTGCTCGGCGCGCTCAAGAAGGTGGCGCCTCGACCCGGCTCGCAGCCGGCGCTTCCGCAGCGGTTGCTCCTCTCGGCGATCCTTCGAGCGACCCGACAGGGTTCCTTCCGATCGCTGCTCCGTTCTCCCCACGGTCGGCTCAGGGCACCCAATCGGGGCGGTGACTTCCTCGGGGCCAGGGTGGTCACGGACGACCGGCTCGTGGACCTCGCGCCCCGGAGGCTCCTCGACCAGGCCGCCAAGCTGGAGGAGGACTTCGAGCGGGAGCGCTCCCACCCGGATCAGCTCAAGCTCGTGACGCGGCGCGCCGTGACGACCCACAACTCCTGGACACACAACATCGAGACATTCGCGTCGCCGGGGACCAACGTGCTCTACATCCACCCCGAGGACGCAGCCCGGGCCGGGCTCACGGACGGGGCCATCGCGGATGTCTCCACCCGGGTGGCCGCCGTGCGCCTTCCCGTGAAATTCCTGTCGGACCTCATGCCGGGAACGGTCGCGTTGCCGCATGGATGGGGGCACCAGCACGCAACCGGGCTTACCGTTGCCTCCCGGACGAGCGGGGTGAACGTGAACCTGCTCGCGGCGGACGGCCCGGACGGGATCGAGAGGGTGAGCGGCATGGCCCACCTGACCGGATTCCCTGTCGAGGTGCGTCAAGCCCGAGGGCCCCGCGACGAGCGAAGCTGGTCCGGTATTTCTGGTGATTCCCTCATGTGAAGAGTCACAGTACCCTGCGGGGTTGCGTGACCCTCTTGTGACGCTCGGTGACTTCTGTGGGTAGGCCCGAAGGATTTCGCTGCGTTTTCCCCGAGTCGAGGTATACAGACGGACAGTTTCCCGCTCGAAGAGGCGGCCTGAAGCCGCTTTACCTGGGAAGGAGAACCATCCGATGAAGAGGATCCTTTTCGCCGCCGCGGTCATGGCCCTCGGCCTCGCCACCGGGCGAGCTGACGCACAGGGCTTCAAGCCCGACCCGAATTACAACTACAAGGTCCTGGCCTTCCGCGCAGTCGAGAGCGGAAAGCTCGAGGGCGTCGTCGCCTCGATCGATCCGGCCGGCCGCCAGATCGGCATCAAGGGCGCGAGCGGCAAGGTCCGCACCGTGAAGGCTGGGAAGAACATCCAGGGACTCGAGAAGATCAACGTCGAGGACAGCATCATCGCCGAGTACTACCGGTCCGCCACCTTCTTCGTGGACAAGCCGGGCACCGCGCCGATGGCTCCCGAGGCCGTCTCGACCTTCGTCTCCGCTTCGAAGACGAACGAGGTGGTCGAGGCCGGTGAGGTGGCTGCAGAGGGTACGGCCACCATCTCCGCGATCGACAAGGGCGCGGGCACCGTGACCTTCACCGGTCCGGGCGGCCGCACCTTCCCGGTCAAGGTGGAGAACCCCACGCTGCTCGACGGCGTCAAGGTCGGCCAGCAGCTCGACTACAAGGTGGTGGACGTGGTCGCCTTCGACGTGAAGGTCACCCCCAAGCCTCCTCCTCCGCCGCCTCCTCCGCCCCCCGCGCCGAAGCACGCCAAGATCGAGGGCAAGAAGATCCTCATCGACGACGTGATCTACTTCGACACGAACAAGGACACGATCCAGTCGCGCTCCAACGCCATCCTGGACGACGTCGCCCAGGTCATGACGGGCGACCCGAAGATCAACGTCCGCGTCGAGGGTCACGCCTCCAAGGATCCCGCCTCGGCCAAGCGCGGCAAGGCCGGCGCCGAGTACAACCTGAAGCTCTCCGACAAGCGCGCCAAGGCCGTGAAGGCGTACCTGGTCGGCAAGGGCATCGACGCCAAGCGGCTCGACGGCGTGGGCTTCGGCTGGAACCAGCCCATCGCCCCGAATGACACCAAGGCCGGCCGCGCCAAGAACCAGCGCGTTGACTTCGTCATCACGAACTAGTTGACGGTCCAGTTGTTCCTGGCGGCCGGCTCCTCACGGGGCCGGCCGCTTCCTTATTGGGGTGTGCTAGCATCGCGGCCACCTCTCGCGGAGGCATTTCCCGATGCGAACTCTCGCTCTCCTCGCTGCGCTGACCCTCGCCGTCGCTGGTCCGGGGAGGGCGGAAGACCCCGCTCCGATCTCCAACGACGACCTGATCGTGGGCGAGCTGATCACGCTCCCGTACAACCGGAGCGCCTCCTACGGGCCCACCCGGGTCCGAGGACCCAAGGTGAACCTCACCGACGCCGGCGACGGGCGCTGGAAGGGGAACATCAACCAGCTCGACGGTGTCTTCACCGTGACGGAGAAGCGCATCTCCGGAGGGAGCTTCAACGTGGTCGTCAGCCGGAGCGGTGACGAGTGGACCGCCGAGGGAACCGTGGACGGGAAGCGAGTCCGCTTCTCCATGGAGCCCGACGGGTTCGTGGCCCGCTTCGACGACCGGTTCTACGACATGAAGCGGGTGGCCGCCGACCTGTGGGCGGGCGTGCCGTCCGGCCCCGGGATCCGGGTGAAGGGGGATGCGGGGAGCCGAACGCCGCTCTATCCGCAGTTCATCTTCGCGCTGCTCGCGGTGCTGTGACGGGGAGGCCGGAGCCCAGGATCCTGGACCCCGGCGCCGCTACCGGGGAAGCCTCGCGAGAACCTGGGCCATCTGGCTCTTGAGGAGTTCGACCTCCGCCTTCAGCGCATCGTTCTCCGCCTTCAACTCCTTGACCGCGTTGATGAGGGGCATGACGAGCGAGGGGTAGGACAGGCTGTACCGTCCGTCGGGCGTCGCGGGTCTGTCGAGGCCATGGAACGTGGCGCCCAGCGATGTAGCCGCCGCCTCCACCTCCTGGGCGATCAACCCCTCCCGGAGGACACCGGGCTGGCTCAGGTAATTGTAGATGACCGGGCGGAGCTTCAGGACGAAGTCGAGACCAAGGGCGAGTCCCTGGATGTTCTCCTTCTCCCGAAGGTCGGAGTAGTTCGTCCAGGCCCCGTAACCGCCCACGGTGGTCACGCTGCTGTTCCCGATGACGGCCTTGTTCGCGCCGTCCACCTTTGCACCGGAACCGATGGCTATCTGGTTGTTCGCTCCGGGTGCAGTGGTGTTCGCATTCATACCCATGAAGACGTTTTCACTGCCTGAGACGAGGGAGGACCCAGCCATGAATCCAAGGGCCGTGTTGTAGTTGCCCGTGGTGTTGCTCAGGAGGGCGGAATTTCCAACGGCGGTGTTGTAGATGGCCGCGGCGGTGTTGTTCTGGAGAGCGGATCCTCCGATGGCCACGCTGGTAATGCCAGCTCCCCCGCCCAATCCAACCGTCATGCCCTGGACCACGATCCCCGCGCTGAACGACTTCGCGCCGTCGATGGTCTGGACGGTGGAGAGGTCCACGAAGTTCTGCGATGAGGATCCCGTGCCGCCCTGGACGACCGTGAGCGCCGTCGTGAGGCCGGAGAGGGAGGTGATGTCGCTGTTTGCGCCCTTGGCCGCGCGGGCGGCGGCGGCTGCATCGGCGTAGGCCGTGGTGGCCACCTTGGTGGAGCTGTCCGCAGCCGCCTGGGTGGTGGCGGTCGTGCCGCTGGGAAGGGCGGAGGCGGCGCTCAGGCTCG
>SESG01001000.1_pt1 | contig 26521 bp, 20 predicted proteins | sample 3171421 | NCBI WGS metagenome assembly SESG01 (sample SAMN10866946, study PRJNA518727) | freshwater metagenome | biome: subpolar coniferous forest; feature: holomictic lake; material: water; isolation source: holomictic Lake 227, 6 m and 8 m depth | place: Canada: near Kenora, Ontario | collected...
TGCGCATCCTGCGCTTCACCCCTACCGCTGCCGCGATTATCAACCTGATCCAGAGCGACGTGGGCAGGCCTGTGGGTCATATCGTTTCCAATATGAAAGGATACGACCGCCTGATTGCCGATACGCAGGCGGTGCTGGACAGCCTGATTCCCCAGGAGGTGGAGGTGCAGACGATAGAGGGCAAGTGGTACACGATGCGCATTATGCCCTATCGCACAATGGATAACGTGATTGAAGGCGCGGTAATCACCTTTATGGATATCAGCGACATAAAGAAGGCGCAGATGGCGCTTAGCAAAAGCGAGCAACAGTTTAAAAAACTGTTTGAAGAAGCGCCTCTGGGCATTGCTTTGATTGATTCACTGACGGGGCATATCTATGAGGCTAATCCTGTTTTTGCCAATATCACGGGCAGAACAGTGGAAGAAATAAAGCTTATCAACTGGATGAGCATCACGCATCCAGATGATATCCAAAACGAGCTCAATAATATGGTGCGGCTGAATGCCGGGGAGAGTAGCGGATTCACGATGGAAAAACGCTATCTTCATCGTGATGGGTCTGCGGTCTGGACTAACATGACGATTGCACCGGTGATAGTCGCAGATAAAGCGTATCCACGTCATCTCTGCATGATAGAAAACATCGACGAAAGCAAGCGGATGCGGGAGGATATAAAAAACAGTGAAGAGCGTTACCGGACCGTGGTTGAGTTGTCGTCCCACGCGATTGCCATTCACCGGAACGGGAAAATAATTTATGCCAATCCGGCAGCCGTCCAGATGTTTGGCGCAAGGTCTGTGGAATCCCTGATAGGTAACCCTATCCTCGACCGACTTCACCCGGATTCCCATAAAGCCGTGATGGAGCGGGTGCAGAAGGTGATCAGCGAAGGCGGCAAAGCGCCGGCGGTTGAGGTGAAATATATCAAGCTCGATGGAACGGTATTATATGGGGAAGCCGTGGCTACACGGATTCTATACGATGGAGTGCCGGCTGTTTATGCTGCCATTATAGATATCACCGAGCGAAAGGCGACCGAGGAAGCGCTGCGCAAGGCCAATGAACTGCTCCGCCTGGCCGTGGTCGTGCGCGACGCGCACGATGCTATCACGGTTCAGGATTTGGATGGACGCATCATCGCCTGGAATCCGGGAGCTGTGCGGATGTATGGCTGGAGTGAAGCCGAGGCGCTGGCTATGAACGTCAGCGAACGTATCCCGGAAGAGCATCGCAAAACCGCGATGGCCAAGGTGCAACAGCTAAGCAGGGCGGAAATTCTGGAATCGTATCTCACCTACAGGATCGCCAAAGATGGTTCTATCGTGGAAGTCTCAATAATCTCCACAGCTTTGGTCGACGAAACAGGAAAAGTGTACGCGATTGCGACAACGGAAAGAGCAAAAGGAAAATAGTGTAGGCCGGGTCACCGACCCGGCGGAAACCATGGTTATATAGATTATTCGCCGGGTCAGGTGACCCTGCCTACAACAAAAATTAATATGTAGGCCGCGTGACCCCACGCGGCGGCAAATAAGGTCATGATTTATGGCTGATGAAACCAACATGCCGAGGCGATTGCGACGATTGTCAAACATCTGGCAATCTACCCCCCGATTCTTTCTCACTTTGTGTTCGGCGGAACGTAAGCGGTGCCTGGCATCTGATCGCGTTCATTCTGCGTTTATCGAATTCATGCAGGGTAGCCCTAAACGATATGGGTGGTCATGTGGCGAATATGTGTTGATGCCCGATCATCTCCATTATTTCGCCGCGCCTTTTCCGGATGGCGTGACAATGGGCGCATGGATAAAAGCAACAAAGGCATTTGTGCGGACAGGCGCAAAAGAAGGGGGATGGAATTGGCAGAAGGGTTTTTTTGATCATGTTTTGAGATCGAATGAATCTTACGCGGAAAAATGGGAATACGTGCGGCAAAATCCGGTGCGGGCAGGTCTGGTAACAAAGCCCGATGATTGGCCGTTCCTGGGCCAGATTGACATTCATGAATTGTAGGTTTTGCGCCTGGTCAGATTATTCGCCGGGTCAGTGACCCGGCCTACAACAAAAATTAATATGTAGGCCGTGTGACCTCACACGGCGTAAAATATTCGCTGAGTGTTGGATATTGGACATTCAAACAAAAGAGTGAACTAGATGAAAAAGACAATCAAGAAAAATGGTTCCCCGACACATCTTACTCTGCGCCAGCGGGCAGAAGAAATCGCCCTGGAAACAGCGGATGTGTCGCCGGAAAATATTGATGGTCAAACGCCTGCGGAAATACGGCAGACACTCCACGATATGCGTGTCCACCAGATCGAGCTGGACATGCAAAAAGAGGAGCTGTGCCGGGCACAGGCAGAGATCGAAGCCTCCCGCGCCCGCTACTTCGACCTCTACGATCTGGCGCCGGTAGGCTATATTACCTTGAGCAAGCAGGGGCTGATCCTCGAGGCCAACCTCACTGCTGCAACTCTTTTAGGTGCGCAAAAGAAAAATCTCAGTAAACGCAGCTTCTCTTGGTTTATCCTCAAAGAAGACCAGGATATCTACTACCTGCATCGCAAACTGCTCCTGGAAATAGGTGAGCCACAGGCATGCGAGCTACGGATGGTGAAAATGGACGGGCTGTCCTTCTGGGCGCATCTGCAGATAACTGCGGCGCAGAACCCCTCGGAGAACCCGGGGCAGGCTGATGGCAAGCCTGTGTACCGTGTCGTCTTGAGCGACATAACCTCGCGCAAAAAGGCGGAAGAAACTACTCATCAGGCCAAAGAAAAGCTGGAAGAGACGAACCGCGAACTGGAACAGGCTCTCGCGCGAGAGCAGCAACTGGCCCGCACGGATGGTTTAACCGGCATTTACAACCGGCGCTATTTTTTTGAGCTGGCCACGCGGGAATTCAGCGCCGCCCTGCGCTATTTGCGGCCGCTTTCTATAATATTGTTTGACGCGGATAACTTAAAACAGATCAACGATTCCTTTGGACATCAGGTAGGCGACAGGTTGCTTGCCCTGCTGGCAAAGACTGCCGCTGAACAGCTACGCGCTGTTGACGAGTTGGCGCGTTACGGCGGTGATGAATTCATTGTCCTGCTGCCCCAGACCAGCGCGCAGCAGGCGTTTCCCATTGCCGAACGCATTCGCGAGCAAACCGCAGCCATACGCATGGAGACAGGCAGAGATCCGTGTGGCGTTACGCTGAGCATGGGCATCGCCGGGACGGAAGGCGAACCGGGAGATTCAAGTATTGAAGCTGTCATTTCGCGCGCGGATAAAGCTTTGTACCAGGCAAAAGCAGAAGGCCGCAACCGGGCAGTGATATACGGTGAAGAAAAGAAAAAGAGTATTGATAATGTTTGATGGCTACTTGGTATAAAATAAGCTGAGAGGTGGTTGAATTTCCGGCAGTTTATCGCCTTCATACAAAACTTTTTCCAGATAAAGCCCGGATGGCGGAGCGGTGAACCTTGCGGGAGCATCTGAATAAGAACTGAGCATCTTGAATATGTCACCTGCCGTAAAATTACCCCGGCCAGCCTCCACTACAATTCCCACGATGCGTCGCACCATCTTCCACAGAAAATGAGAGCCGACAACCCGCACAGCGATTAGATCGTCAAATTCCTTGAGCTCCACTTTTTCAATATTCACTTGAGTGGAGGTATCTTTTTCCATTCTTTTGTCGGCAAACGAGGCAAAATCGTGGAAGCCCGCAAATAAGCTCAATGCCTGCTGCATCTTGCTTAGATTGAGATTGTCTTTGATCCACCAGACATAACGCTTGCCAAAAGCAGTGCGTCTTTTGGCAATAAGATAAAGGTAGCTGCGGCTCACAGCGCTATGGCGGGCGTGAAACCGTGGTGGCGCGTTTTCCACTTTTAATATATTGATACCGGCGGGCAGATTATCGTTAAGACCGATGCGCAGTGTCTCGAGGTTGAATTTTTTTGCGCTCTCCAAATGGGCGACCTGCCCCAAAGCGTGGACTCCGGCGTCGGTGCGTCCGGCACCCTGAACATCGACAGGCGTACCGGAAAAATTTTGCGCGGCGGTAATCAGCGTGCCTTGAATGCTTTTCGCGTTTTTCTGGGTTTGCCAGCCGCTGTAATTAGTGCCTTCGTATTCCAGGACAATTTTGTATTTATTCGTCACTGCTTTTTGTCCTGATTTAATTTATCAGGCTCTATTATATTCATTGCCGTAATCGCTTTTAACAGAGTGCCGCTTTCCGGATCTATGGAGCTTAGCTCCGCGCCGGGACGCAGGGTTGTGATTACCGCCTGCCCGATAATTTTTCTTCCCTCTTTGCCCGTTATGTCTTTTGTCCGAATACCCCAGATGTTGTGAAAAATAAGCGCACGGCCACTATTTTCGCCGATATAAAGCATCACATGGCCTTTACGCCAAAGCAGGCTGAGATAAGGGACTCCTTTTTCCAGAATGATTTTTTCTTTTTGCTCGGGATCAAGACCTTGCAGGTTTACATAACTTCCTACTTCTTTAACTTGATCTTCCGAATGCCGGGGCAGCCAGATACCGAAAGGAGCAAAAAAATCCCGGGTCATGGCCGAACAATCGCGGTTGCCGTAAAGCCCGCCCCAGCCGTAAGGCTCACCAATCAGTTCATTGGCAATCTTGATGGCATTACGTGAGGTTAAGCGCAGCGGCTTGACCGCGGAAAGTTCCATTAAAACAAAACCATGTCGAATCACGGCATTGTTGTTTTTATCGGTAAAGGCGGTAAGCACTTCCAGCTTCCCCGCTGTTTCCTGAATGAGCGGAAAGATATAACCAAGCGATGCCTTGAGAATAAAACTATCGTCATCATCCAGGATTGAAGTTTGATCTTTGATAATAACTGCGTACCTGCCGCTCTCCCAGGTTTTAATAAAATCAGGACTGACTCTGGCAAAATCATCGGCAGGTATCCAGCCAAAGGTAAAAGATGTCTCCACCAATGCCCATGATTTATCGGCACTGATGTGGCAGACAAAAATCGGCGTATTTGCGGGCACTGACGACCTCTGTAAATTATCAAAAGGCCAACTGGAACTATCTCCATTAGAACTGTTAAAATGCGGTCTTTGTGTGGGAAGCGAGCGCAGATTGGTTTCTCTTGTTGTAATGGCGGCGTAACCAGAGTTGGGATAGTTGTGCAGAGCAGCGTTTTGTTTGTGTTTTTTCAACCAATCTTTGGAATGTTTCAGTTTGTTTTCACCAAACCCGAGATTTACACCAAACTTGGTGAAATCAAGATTCACCCTTTCCGGTAGGGCATAAAAGGGCTGGCGCTGATGCCAAACGGAAAAATACATGATGTTGTAATCTTCATCAAATTGAGCTTGAGCATCGCCTGTCAGAAGATCCCTGGCCTTAATAGATTCGTCTATATAAGCGGCATGATCCTGACGAAGATCAACGACATCTTTTATGGTTTCCGGCGCAGAAACGCAGCCGGATAAGGATAAAAGCAAAATGGCAAATATGAAGAACCTTATTTTCACAGAAAACACCTTTAACGATATTGTCGGTTCTTATAGACTTATTTTGAGTTGTACGCAAGATTAATTGGTATAATACCAAGTAAGCTTTCAAAAACTAATATTTTAATGTATGAAAGCACCTTGGCATAATACCAAGTAAGCTTTCAAAAAATTCATAGTTGTTTTTTGAAAGCAACTTGGTATTAATAATTTTGTGGTATATGAAAAAAAAGACTGGTATAAGGAACAAGTACAGTTTCGCTAAATTTGATCGCCGGGTCCGGCAAAAAGGAGTTGAAAAGTGCAAGATTTTGTCCCCAAAAAAATATTTTTTACAAAAGGTGTAGGTACGCACAAGGATGAATTGCATTCCTTCGAACGTGCGCTGCGTAATGCCGGTATTGAAAAATGTAATCTGGTACAGGTTTCCAGCATATTCCCGCCGCGTTGCAAAATGATATCGAAAGCGCAGGGGCTGAAACAACTGATTCCCGGCGCGATTACTTATTGCGTCCTCAGCCGCTGTTGCAGCAATGAACCAAAAAGGCTGCTGGCCGCATCGGTTGGTTGCGCGATCCCCGCGGAAAAGTCTTCTTATGGATACATTAGTGAACATCACGCCTACGGACAAACCGAGAAACAGGCGGGCGATTATGCGGAAGATCTGGCCGCCGCGATGCTTGCCTCCACTTTGGGCATTGATTTCGATGTTGATGAAAGCTGGGATGAAAAAAAGGAGATTTTTAAAATCAGCGGCAAGATTGTCCGCACGCTTAATGTGACTCAGTCCAAAATATGTAAAGATAATAATTTTACAACAGTAATCGCTGTAGCCGTGTTTGTTTTTTAAAGATAAAGGAGCGCGTTAATCATCAATGGGAATGGCAATACCGGAATTAAAAACGCAGGATGTCGGAGGCGCAAAGCTACCTTATCTGCACTATGAAGGCGGGCCTTCGCCAATTATTTTTGTTCACGCGACAGGGTTTATGCCCTGGCTTTGGCATCCGCTCATCAACGAATTTGTGCCGCAAAACAGCGTCTGGGCGCCGTTTATTTGTGATTATCGCGAATGTAATGCTCAGGCAGGCGGCCTTAGTTGGGAGACAATTTCCCGTGATTTATCCACTTTTTGCAGCAAGCTAAAGATAGAATCTCCTTTGATTGTCGGGCATTCCATGGGTGCGACCGTCTCGACACTCGCTGTTGCCAATTACGGCATAAAACCACGCGGCCTGATTTTAATTGAACCGATCTTTTTGCCGGAAGAATTCTACGCAATGGAAGTTGATATAAAAAAGCATCCTTTAGCCTCTAAATCAATTAAAAGAACAAATCATTGGAATGACGAAAATGATGCCTGGTCTTATCTAAAATCAAAATCACTTTTCTCCAGTTGGGATGAAGAGATTCTGCAGTTGTATCATAAATACGGCATGCAAAAACAGGAAGAAGGAAACTTAAAACTGACCTGTTCGCCGCAAAATGAAGCGGCAATGTTCATGGGCGGCTGGGATATAAACCCCTGGCCGTTTCTGAATAAAATAACATGCCCGGTTCTGGTTGTGGAAGGAGAAGATACCGAAAACAAAGGGTTTGTTGATGTTCAAAAAGCTGTATCCATTTTTCCACACGGGCAATATAAATCAGTAGCACAAGCCGGTCATCTGATCCCCATGCAAAAACCAAAGGAAATTATCCGGATTGTGAAAGAATTTAATGAGACTCCAATATGACAAGCAAAGCGAAGTCAGATTGGTAAGTCGAATTATCCCGCGAAGCTGAGGGTAATGAGACCCATATTTCAGAAACGTAGTGAACTCTATTTCCCAAGCTTTGCCATAATTCGTTCCTGATACTCGGTAATCTCATGCCTTAAGATATCAAGATCGGCAATGCGATCATCGAGGCGTTTGAGGTGATTCCCCAAAAGCTCCGAAAGGCGTTTGAGCAACTTTACGTTTGATTTCTCAATTGTCCACATTGCTTCAAGTTCCTGCATTTCCGATAGTGTCATGCCCATTATTTTCAGCCGCTTGATCAGTTTCAGACGCCTAAGGTCTGCTTCTGTATATACGCGACGACCGCCTTCAACTCGTTTGATAGAGTTAAGCAGGCCAATTTCTTCGTAATAGCGAATCGTCCGCTGGCTCATTTCCAGGTTTTTGGCCAGCGTTCCTATTGAGATGACTTTATCGTCCATAGATTTTCACCAATTATTCGCAAAACTCCGCAATCAGGTTTTGTATGTTTCCTTAAGTTCCCTTTTTAAAATCTTCCCTGCTGGATTTTTAGGTAGCTTGTCGGCGATGATAAGCCTCTTGGGACATTTAAAACCGGCCAGTTTCTCCTTGCAGTAGGCGATAATTTCCTTCTCGTTTAGCTGCACGCCATTCTTCGGCACGACTACGGCTGCTACGATTTCAATCCACTTGGGGTCGGAAAGTCCGATCACTGCCACTTCTTCGATGCCCGGATACTGGTACAGCACTTCTTCAACTTCGCGGGAGGCCACATTCTCACCTCCGGTTTTGATCATGTCTTTTTTCCTGTCCACAACATACAAGTAACCATCGCTGTCAAATCTGCCCAAATCGCCACTGTGGAACCAGCCAAACTCAAAGGCCTCGGCAGTTTTTCCCGGATCGTTGAGATAGCCGGTCATGACATGGCCTGAGCGATGGACAATCTCTCCTACGGTATCCACGGGGACAAACTTCCCTTCATCATCCATCAAGCGGGTTTCCACATTGAGAACCGGTTTGCCTGCCGACCCCGGCTTCAGAAGCTGATCTTCAGGTTTCAGGATGGTGGCCACCGGTCCCATCTCGGTCTGGCCGTAATAGTTCCAGAGCTTCAAGCCGCGGAACGTGACGGACAGCTGCTTGATGATTTCCACCGGCATGATGCTGGCGCCGTAGGCCGCTTTTTTCAGGCTGGCGTGGTTGTAGTTTTTAAACTCAGGGTTATTCAAAATGCCGATCCACACGGTAGGCGGGGCGAACATGTGCGTGATCTGATATTTTTCAATAAGCCTGATCATCTCCAGCGGATCCGCCTTGTGCATGATGACATTGGTGGCGCCGATGTACAGATAGGGCATGAGAAAGCAGTGAAGTTGGGCGCAATGGAACAGGGGTAGGGCGTGGAGACTGACATCATCGGCTTCATACTGGCCATCGAAAATGCAACTGTGATACTGTGACATAAGCGCCCGGTGCGAAAGCATGGCGCCCTTGGGTTTGGACTCTGTGCCGCTGGTGTAGGGAATCTGCACGATATCTTCCGCGCCGACTTCCACCTGTGGTTCGTCGTAGGGCATGGTCTCCATTTCCGAAATCAGATTGAAGAACCCGTCAGGGATTATGGAATCACTCAAGGGAATGAAACCCCATTTTTCGACTGTTGCGAATTTGTCCTTGTCCCTGGCGATTATCGGGTACAGGGTATCTTCTATGATGAACATCCGCGAGCCGGAATGGTTGATAATGAAACCGATTTCCTCGGCGTTGAGCATATAGTTGATTGGGACCTGGATGGCGCCAATTTTAGCCAGACCGATCATGCTGATGGGGTAGTAGTGAGAGTTGTACGCATAGACTGCCACCCGGTCGCCTTTTTTAACTCCATAACTGGTCATAAGGTTGGCAAAACGCCTGGCCTCGCGTTCAAGATCATAGAAAGAAATTTTCAGATCACGAAAGATGATGGCCGTCTTGTCGCCGTATTTCGTTGCGGCTCTGCGTGCCATATCACCGATGGTATCGCGGTTAATGATGTTGCCCATATGTCTTATCCTTTAGTCTTTGAATATGTTTAATTCTCTGGATTGAGTGAAAATGGGGGAATCATGTTTTATTAATATCCATACTTTTTTCAAACATTTCCCTCACCTTATATTTCTGAATCTTGCCGCTTGCTGTCATAGGATAGGTTTCAACAAATTGCCAATATTTAGGAATCTTGTGGCGCGCGATCTTGCCTTTGCAGAATTCAATAAATTCTTCCGCCGTAGCCTTTTGCCCATCCTTAAGCTGGATTGCCGCTAAAACCTGTTCGCCATATTTCTTATCGGGGATGCCGACTACTTGAACATTCATCACTTGGGGATGGCCGTAGAGAAAATTTTCCAGCTCACGGGGATAGATATTTTCACCACCGCGGATAATCATGTCTTTAATCCGTCCGGTAACCTTGAAATAGCCGTTTTGATCCACCTCTCCCAAGTCTCCGGTATGCAGCCAGCCTTCCTTGTCGATATCGCCGGATGTTTCTTCCGGCATTTTATAATATCCTTTCATCACGCAGGCGCTTCTTGTAACTATCTCGCCCTGTACATTCACCGGCGTCTCCGCGCCTGTTTCCGGATCAATGATCTTGCCTTCAACATCTGGCAAAAGCCTGCCGACAGTGGTCACTCGAAGATTCACCGGATCATCGCGCCGCGTCATCGTCATGACAGGTGCGCATTCTGTCTGACCGAAGGCAATAACAACTTCGGAGCAGTTCATTTTCGTGCGGACTTGATTCATTGTCTCTTCCGGGCAAAGAGCTCCAGCCATTGTGCCTGTCCGCAGAGAACTCAGATCGTACTTGTCAAAATCGGGATGATGCAACATCGCCACAAACATTGTCGGCACGCCATTTACAGCCGTACACCGCTCCGAAGCGATTGTCTGAAGAGATTTTGCCGGATCAAAAGATTCCAGTAAAACCATAGCGGAGGCGTGATAGACACAATTGAGTGTGCTCATCACGCAGCCGAAACAATGAAATAAAGGAACATGAATCAGGAGACTATCATTTTCGGTCATGCCCATTACATCGCCTACCATCCGGGCATTGTTGACTATGTTGTGATGAGTCAGCATCACTCCTTTCGGAAAGCCAGTGGTCCCCGATGTATATTGCATGTTGATAACATCCTGATCATCGAGCGAATTCATCCGCTCTGCCAATTCCTGATCGGGAATGCTCTTGCCCATATTGATCATATCTGTAAATTTGAACATGCCGGGCGTGTTTTCTTTTTCCCCGATATAGACAATATTTTTCATCAGGGGCAATTTAGCGCAAGCCAGATGACCCGGCTTGCAGCTATCCACTTCCGGCATGACATCGCGGACAGTATTGTAAAAGCTGGTGTCACGATACGAATCCATAAGAAACAAAGTTGTGGAATCGGACTGCTCCAGGATGTATTGAAGTTCATGAGACTGGTAATTAGTATTGACGGTTACCAGAATCCCGCCGATCATCCCCAGAGAAAATTGCAGATAGACCCACTGCGGAATATTGGTTGCCCAAACGGATACTTTATCGCCTCTTTGAATGCCCAGCGCCATAAGGCCTTTGGCAGTTTCCCGGCAACTGGCATAAAAATCACGATAATTCTGGTGAATCTTAAATTCCGGCTGAATCAGCGCCGGATTGTCCGGATAATTAAGCGCCGCTTCCTGAACCATCTGACCGATTGTTTTATTGACAAAACCTGACATAAACATACTCCTTAAATTGGTATTAAATTCCTGACTAAAACCACTTAACGTAAGCTGGGTTTAGTGAGGTTCAATTATAGGGTATTTGGTCATGTGTCAAGGAATATCCGCTAGCCTCTTAAAAAGTTAATGTTTCGCCAGACCTCGATTTTAGCGCAATGCCCTTGTTATCATATAATAAATTCTTTGTTTGTTGTCCATTGTCCTTGACATACATGGGCGTCAATATTATGATGCCACATCTGACCGAGTTTCTTATAGTTCAATTATGAACAAGCAATGACGATTAGTTTAGCAATCAATTAACATTATTGACATCAATTACTTAAGAGACACTGCAATGAATCAATCACAAGATATTAAATGGTGGCAGCAAACGAATGTTTATCAGATATATCCACGTTCGTATATGGATTCCAATGGCGATGGCATTGGCGACTTGAAAGGCATCATTTCACGGCTCGATTATATTCAAAGCATCGGTTTTGAAACCATCTGGCTTTCTCCATTTTACAATAGTCCGCAACAGGATTTTGGTTACGATATAAGCGATTATCTATCTATTGCGCCCGAATATGGGGATATGGAAACTGCTGAAAGACTTATTAAAGAAGTTCATAAAAGGGATATGAAAATTGTTTTCGACATGGTGATGAATCATACTTCCGTTGAGCATCCGTGGTTTAAAGAATCACGTTCTTCTGTCGATAATCCTCGTCGCAATTGGTATATTTGGCAGAAAGGTAAGGGTGGTCGCAAACCGCCAAACAATTGGAAATGCATGATCGGCGGCTCCGGGTGGCAATACGATAAAACCACAGGCGATTGGTATTGGGCAAGCTTCTTACCTTTTCAACCGGATTTAAATTATCATAATCCCGAAGTTAAAAAAGTCATGTTTGATGTAGTAAGATTCTGGCTTCAAAAAGGAGTTGACGGTTTTCGCCTGGATATTTTCAATGCCATTTACAAAGATTTGTCCTTTAGAAATAATCCTCCTTCCTTACGTCCTCTGCCCTCTGAAAGTAATTCCGATGGATTCTTCCAGAAGTTGAAATATAATATCAATAACCCTATGAATTTTACTTTTGCCAGGGAACTTAGGCAGGTAATAGATGAGTTTCAACAGCCAGAGCGTTTTCTGATAGGAGAGGTGTTTGGAAAAGACGATACTCTAAAAAAATATCTTGGAGACAGTCACGATGGTTTAAATTTGATTTTCTTATTTGAAATACTAAAGTTTAAATTTAAGGCAAGCTTCTTTAAAAATGCGGTTTTGAACTTCGAAAAACATTTCCCTTATCCATATACGCCTACTTATGTGTACAGCAATCACGACCGTTTAAGGAGTATTTACAAACTTGGCAACGATCGCGAAAAAGCAAAGATTATAGCTGTTTTTCAAATGATGGCTCGTGGTGTGCCCTTTACATATATGGGCGAAGAGATTGGAATGGAAGAATTATTTATTCCTTTTAAAGACGGGCTTGATCCCCTGGCACAGAAATATAAATGGGTACCTTTATTTTTGGTAAAACTGATAAAAATGTCTCTCAATCGCGATGGCTGTCGAACTCCCATGCAATGGGATAGCACATCGAATGCAGGTTTCTCTTCTACAAAAGATAAAACATGGTTGCCTGTGAACGATAACTATAAAAGGATCAATGTAGATAATCAAATACATGACAGTCTTTCTTTGTTAAATACATATAAGCAACTTTTATCCATACGGAAAAAATATGATGCTGTAAGAAAAGGAGATATAGAAATAGTAAAATCACCCTGTGCTGATGTATTGATTTTTAAACGATCTTATATGGGAGATACGCTTTATGTAGCTCTTAATTTCGGGGAAAAAACAAGGAGTATTAAATTTGAAAAGAAATACGAAAAGATATATTCAACAGGCTCTTTAGAAATAATTGATAATAAAGTTGTTTTGGGTCGTATTTCTGGTGTGATTTTAATAGATGCTTCAAATATAAAAAATTAGATACTTTAGCCGCGGAATTGTTAATAATAAAAAGTAATGTTAAATTAACCACCCATGAGACAAAAACTTATGAAGGACAGAAGTAGAATTATTTTTGAAAATGAAATTTCCAATTCAACTGTTAACCAGGCTGATAAACAGAAAAATAAATTTATTAAAAAATTCGGAGACGATTCGAATGTGGAGTATTTTTTCAGGGCAGAAAAAAATTCAACTTTATTTGAGTTTCTGAATGTTTGTGATTTGAAGTTATCTCAAAACAAATCTGAAATCGAAACAGAAAAATCGGTAATTGTAGGAAATATTCGAATGGGTTATGGGCATTATCGTATTTCCATGGCCATAGCATCGTGCGCCAATGCAATGGGTTACAAACCTTTATGGCTCGATTTAAACTCATTTCCAGAAACTACTACAAGTAAAATAATTCGTCATTTAAATGATTTATATTCGCTCGGTTCCCGATTATCTCAAAACTATAAGTTGTTTAACAAATTTTACTGGGAACCGCTTAATTCAGAGGGTTTCAGGAAAATAACTTACAATTCCAAAGACCAAAAAATGACTGAATTAATGGCAGGATTACATAAAAACATTCCCAAAAATATTCCTTATATCGCAACTCACGTCTGGCCTGCACAAGCAGCCGTTCATGCAGATTTTGAACGTGTTGTGAATGTAATTCCCGATAACTGGCAAATGGGACTTCATCTTGCGGAGGGTTCTTTGCATGCCATTCAGGGATTTTCGGCATATCTGGGATATCGCACTTTGCGCGGCATGGCTCAAAATGTGTTAAAGCCGATTCCTGCCGGACAGATTTTTGAAACAGGTCATTTTATCGACCACGAATTAGTTGAAAATCTTGAAGCTGATACTCAAAAACGGCTGGATAGATTAAATTCAGATAAGCCGCTTAGAATTTTAATAACAGTAGGCGGAGCAGGCGCTCAACAAGACCTTGCTCTTCAATTTATCGATTTTTTAACACCTTACGTGAAAACAAAAAAAGTCGCGGTTTTAATAAATATTGGCGATCACAAATCTATCTGGCAATATTTTAAAGGAAAGAATCCCGGTATTGAGAAAAAAAGTAATCTTTTTATTAATGATTGGGAGAAAACAAAATCTTTTGCTAAAGAATCAATTGAAAGTAACGTTTCCGGTTTCAATGTTTTTCAAAACGATGATATTTTTGAAGCAGTTTATACAACAAATCTGCTTATGCGCGCAACCGATATCATGATAACAAAACCAAGTGAATTATCATTTTATCCTGTCCCTAAATTATTGATTAAGAGAATAGGCGGACATGAAGCATGGGGAGCAATTCGAAGCGCGGAGCTTGGCGACGGGACCGTTGAATGCCCTCAAACAGATTACGCATTACAAATGCTTAAACTGATGATTACAGAAAAAGATATTCTTACTTTAATGAATGACAAAATATTAAAAAATAAACACATTGGCATTTATAGCGGCGGTTATAATGCCGTTAAACTGGCAATTAAAAAGTAAGTAATTAAAATGATAAATAATTTAACAAAAATATTTGCAGATAAATTTAATACTTCCGAAAAGCCGCTAATATGTTTCGCGCCGGGAAGAGTTAATATTATTGGCGAGCATATTGATTATAATAAAGGCTTTGTTCTTCCCACTGCAATAAATTTAGGGACTTATGCAGTTGTAAGTTTAAGGAATGATGATTTAATAAATTTTGTTTCGCACAATTTCATTGATAGTTTTGTAGTAAATAAAAATGATTTACAATATTATGAAATTCATAACTGGGCAAACTATCCCAAAGGAGTAATGTTTGTATTGGCTGAAGCCGGATATGAAATCAGTCAAGGATTTAATGTGTTGTATTACGGAAATTTACCTAATCAGGCAGGTTTATCGTCATCAGCATCAATAGAACTGGCAACAGCGGTTATGCTAAACGATTTATTTGATTTTAAAATTGAGATGCTCGATTTGGTGAAATTTGCACTTCAAGCCGAGAATAATTATATAGGACTTAATTGCGGAATTATGGATCAGTTTGCAATTGGCATGGGGAAAAAAAATCATGCAGTTTTATTAAATTCTCATTCCCTTGAATATGAATACATTCCCATGAATTTAGGGAACTACAATTTCGTGATAACAAATACGATGAAAAAGCGGAGTCTTGTGGATTCAAAGTTTAACGAAAGGCAAAATGAGTGCAGTGCGGCTTTAAATATTATTCAAAAAGAAATGAATGTAAATAGTTTATGCCAGTTAAATCTTGAAGATTATAAAAAAATTGAGCATTTGTTTACAGATGAAAATCTTAAAAAACGGGCATTGCATGTAATTTCAGAAAATATTCGAACAATGCAGGCAGTTCAAAAATTCAAAAATAATGATTTGCCGGCACTAGGGAAATTGCTCAATCAATCAAATCTTTCTTTAAAAAACAATTACGAAGTAACAGGCTTTGAATTAGACACTCTACAGGAAATTGCCGTTAAACAAAAAGGCGTTCTTGGTTCACGCATGACGGGAGCCGGATTTGGCGGATGTAATATTACTCTTATTCGCAGCGATTGTATTAAGAATTTTTTTAAAATTGTTAAAACTGAATATTCTCAAAAAACAGGTTTAAATCCTGAGTTTATTATTATGCAAAGTGATGATGGAGCACGTAAAATAGTTTAAAATTTAATCATGGAAATTAAAATTCAACTAGAAATTTTATTACATTACGCACTAAAAAATAATCTTTTAGAGCCTGAAGATTATTTTTTCGCCAGAAATAATTTAATGTCTTTATTAAAGATTGATACAGTTTGCGATGCAGACTTAGAATTTTCTGATAATAAATCAATCGCCGAAATTTTAAACCCAATTCTTAATTATGCTTATGAATCGCGCATAATTGAGGATAATACTGCTACGTGCCGGGACAAACTTGATGCTCAAATTATGGGCCTGCTTATTGCCCGGCCGTCCGAAATTATCCGAAAATTCAACGCCATCGCTGCAAACGGAGGCATCAAAGCGGCAACAGATTGGTATTATGATTTTTCGCAAAAAACAAATTACATATTGACCGACCGGATTGCTAAAAATATTTCATGGGAAACCAATACAGAATTTGGGAATATCGAAGTTACAATCAATTTGTCAAAACCAGAAAAAGACCCGAAAGAAATTGCGGCTGCATTAAACTATAACTCATCTGGTTATCCCAAATGTATTCTTTGCGCCGAAAACGAAGGATACAAAGGTGATGCAAATTTACCTGCTCGTCAAAATCATCGAATTATTCCTATGCAACTTTTAGGTGAAAAGTGGTTTCTGCAATATTCACCTTATGTATATTTTAATGAGCACTGCATTGTTTTGTCCGATGAACATCGTCCGATGCAAATAAATAAAGATACATTTTTGCGACTGTTGAAAGTTGTGGAACAATTCCCGCATTATTTTATTGGTTCAAATGCTGATTTGCCGATTGTTGGTGGTTCGATTCTTTCTCATGACCACTTTCAGGGTGGCAGGCACGATTTCCCCATGGCAAATTCAGCTGTAGAGTATTCTTTTGATAATAAGTTTGTTCATGTAGAAGCAGGAATTGTAAAATGGCCGATGTCCGTTATTCGACTTCAATCGCAAAGCATGAGCTATTTAGTGGAATTTGCCGAAATTATTTATCAAAACTGGAAAAAGTATTCCAATCCGGAGCTGAATATTTTTTCGCATACCGATAATGTGCCACATAATACAATTACTCCAATTGCCAGATTTAAAGACGACAAATATGAATTAGATTTGGTTCTAAGAAATAACCGTACCACTGAAGAATTTCCTGATGGAATATTTCATCCACATCAGAATTTGCATCATATCAAAAAAGAGAACATCGGACTAATTGAAGTAATGGGGCTTGCCATTCTTCCGGGCAGATTGCTAGGTGAGCTAAATTTGATTGAACAGCATTTAAATCCCGATAGTAATGTTTTGGAGATATGTGAAAATCATTTGTCTTTACAAAAACATAAGGATTGGATTAAATATCTGAAAAATAAATATCCGAAAATTCAATATTCTGAAATAAGTGATATTTTTAGAAAGGAGGTAAGTTACAAATTTCTTGATGTTTTAGGGGATGCTGGAGTCTTTAAAAGAACAGACAGTGGGAAAAAAGCATTTATAGAATTTGTAAATAATTTAAAATATGAACTTTAAAAAATCAGATTTTGGCGAAAATTTTATCTGGGGTGTCGCGCAAGCATCTTATCAGACAGAAGGAGCCTGGAATAGCGACGGAAAAGGTATTTCCATCTGGGATACATTTTCTCAAAAAAAAGGCAAAGTAGAAAGAAACGAAACCGGTAACATTGCGACCGATTTTTATCATAAATTCGAACAGGATTTAAATCTGTTAAAGTCACTTAATTTTAAACATTTCCGTTTTTCATTGTCGTGGCCGCGAATTTTCCCGAAAGGCATTGGAGAAATCAATGAAAAAGGTGTTAAGTATTACCACAATGTAATTGACAAATGTCTGGAATTAGGAATCGAACCATGGGTTACGATTTATCACTGGGATTTACCGCAAGAGCTTGAGGATAAAGGAGGATGGACAAACCGACAAATCATCGACTGGTTTTCGGAATATACCAATTTTGTAAGTAAAGAATACGGTTCAAAAGTAAAAAACTGGATGATTTTAAACGAACCTTTAAGCTTCACATTAACCGGTTATATGATTGGTACAATGGCGCCCGGTCGGAAAGGATTCAGCAGTTTTCGAAAAGCCGTTCATCATGCGAATTTATGTCAGGCCGAAGGTGGCAGAATTGTTAGGATTAATGTCCCGGATGCAAATATTGGGACAACGCATTTCACCTCATATATAGAACCTTACAGACAAAAAGATAAAAAAGCTGCCGAGCGTGTTGATGCCTTAATAAACCGGATTTTTATTGAACCGTCACTCGGCATGGGTTATCCCGTTGATAGCTGGAAATTTTTGAAATCAATGAGTAAAGTTATGCTTCCCGGAGATATTGAAAAGATGAAATTTGATTTCGATTTCATTGGTTTGCAATATTATTTCCGTTCAGTTGTAAAACGCGCGTTAATACCCAATATCTGGGCAAAAGAAATTCCTGCAAATAAAAGAGGCGCAATTGCCAATGAGATAAAGGGAGAAGTTTATCCTGAAGGCTTTTATAAAATGATAAAACAAATCAGATCTTACGAAAGCATTAAAAAAATAATTGTAACTGAAAACGGCTCATGTTTTAACGATGAATTGATTGACGGGAAAATATCAGACGATGAACGAATTGAGTATTTCAAATCGCATCTGCAACAAATTCTTAAAGCTCAAAAAGAGGGCATGAATATATCAGGATATTTTGTCTGGTCTTTAACCGACAACTTTGAATGGGAGAAGGGGTTACGACCACGCTTTGGACTTATTTATGTGAATTACAATACACTCGAAAGATATATAAAAAATTCAGGATTCTGGTTTAGGGAGCTTTTAGCATGAACTTTAAAACCTGTTTTTTTAAAACTTTCCTGAATCAATAATATTGGCTTTTAATCCGACCTCAACAGCCTCACGGAGATTTTTCATGGATGTAAAATTTCGATCGTGTACGGTAATGTATCGTGATGGCAGTGAGACTGTAGCCCTTTCAGAAAAAAAAGGCAGGATGACGGCGTCCTTTTCGCAGGCCGAAGCAGCTCTTTCCTTCAAGAATGATCGTTTTTGCGGAACCCTTAAAGTTAAAGAACCAACTCTGATAAAAGAATTTATGCTCAACTGCGAAATATCTACAGATGATGATGCAGAAGATCTTGCTCTCTTAAAAGAAGGGTTCCAGTCGTGGAGTTATTCCGGTGCGCTTGGGCTAAACGACTTGCAGCGTAAGCCTCGTGCCAGTTTTATGGTAGCGCTTCAGGAAAATATTACCAACTGGCCCACCGGTAAAAATGGCAATCACATCTCTGAGATGTTTTTCTTCTTAGGCAATCGCAAAACATCACAGGGGCTTTTTGCCGGTCAGCTTCCTCCTTTTAATCAGTTTGTGCAATACTCAGTGATATTTGGAAAATTCAAGACACATACGCTTGTTATCCGCTGGGATATGGACAAACTTTTTAAAAGCAATGAGTCAATCGCGCTCGATGAGCTTGCCATACGCGAAGGGAACTGTACAGAAACGCTCAACAGCTATGCGGACAGGGTAGGTAAGGATGCAAAAGTTTCGTTTATCGATACAATGCGTGTGGGCTGGTGTTCCTGGTACTATTATTACACAAAAATCAGTTACGATATTATTATGGAGAATCTCGCGTTCTCCGAGAAAAACAACATTCTGTTTGATTTCTTTCAGATTGATGACGGCTATCAATCAATGGTCGGTGACTGGCTGAATCTTAAACCCTCGTTTGAGGGCAAGATGAAACCGATGGCCGCTGCGATCAAAAAGGCCGGATATATTCCCGGCCTGTGGGTTGCGCCGTTTATCTGCGAACGTAAATCGAATATTTTTATTAATCACAATGAATGGGTTTTGAAAAATGAAAAGGGCAAGCCCGTTTCGGCGGGGTTTAATCCCAACTGGAGCGGAAGTTTTTATGCACTCGACATTACCCATCCCGAGGTGCTTGCACATCTTCAAGAAGTTTTCCGCGTGATAAAAAATGAATGGGGTTTTGATTATATCAAACTTGATTTTATGTATGCTGCATCTCTTCCCGGCAAGCGTTACAACCAGTCCATGACGCGCGCAGAAGTGATGAAAACGGGATGCGAGTTTATCCGCAAAGAAGTAGGCAAAGAAACGGTTCTTCTGGGATGCGGCATGCCGATTGGTCAGGCTATTGGCTACATGGATGCGATGCGTGTCAGTTGTGACGTTGCGCCCTACTGGAAAGTTAAATTTACCGAAAGTCTGCTTAATTCGGATAGTAACCTCGAAACACGGGGAGCTCTTCGAAACAGCCTTGTGCGCACATTTATGGACAAACGTTTCTGGATTAATGACCCGGACTGCCTGATGCTTCGCACTTCTAAAACAAAGCTTACCGCACCGGAACGCGCATCACTTTATAACGCGGTTATGACCATCGGCGGAATGCTTGTGACGTCAGACAAGATGGTGGAATACGGCAAAGAAGAAATGGATAATCTTACGGAGGCCATTAATGTTTTTAAGACAACAGCCGGAGGAAAAACTTTTTCTCCTGATCTGTTGAAAAAAAAGATTCCTGAAATACTGGTCAATGATCAGGGATTCTGCTCGATATTCAATTTTGATGATAAGCCGCAGGTCAAGACAATCAATATTGCCGATCTTAATTTACTTTTCAAAAAGGATAAAGTGACGCTTGTCGAACATGCAAGCGGCAAGCGCTTTGTCCTTTCTGATTCGCTTTCGTTTAATCTTGAAGCGCATGGGTCGCTGATGTTTAAAATAGAAAAAGCCGCAAACTAAAGAATAGGAATCCGTCGTGTTATGTTGATATTACAATCAAAAGGAGAGATTCAATGAATAAAGCATCAGGATTTGGAAGGGAAGAATTGTATTCAGTAATCCTATTGGCGATTATCAGCTTGTTTCTATTCGCTGATCAGAATCTAATGGCGCCCAATCTTACTCAGATAGGAAACGAATTCGGTTTTACACCGGCCGAGCGCGATATTAAACTCGGCGGGAATATTTCTTTTGCCTTCTGGGTTCTCGGTGGGCTCATCACTCTTGGCATCGGCTACCTCACAGATTTGATTTCGCGCAAAAACCTTTTTATCGTGGTGATAATTTTCGGCGAAATTCCGTGCGTGCTGACCGGGTTTGCGCAGAGCTACGACCAGCTCTTCTGGCTGCGGGCAGCAACAGGAATTGCGATAGGCGGCGCTCTCCCTCTTACATATTCGCTGATCGGTGACTATTTTTCACGAAATACAAGAGCTGCGGCTGTGGGATACATTGGTTTAGCCCAGGGTCTCGGGATAGCCTTCGGGCAGTTGCTTGCAGGCGCCATAGGTCCTGAGCACGGATGGAGACTGCCATTTATCATTGTCGGGCTACCTAATTTTATCCTAATTATTCTTTTCGCTCTTACGGTAAAAGAACCAAAGCTTGGGAAATCAGAAGACAGCCTTCAGGAGCTGATTGAAAGCGGCAAAGTGTACACAGCACGCATCAACTGGACTCTTTACAAGGAAATCTTTAAAATTAAATCGAACATAATGGTTTTTCTTCAGGGGATTCCGGGAACTGTTCCTTGGGGCGTCTTCTTTATTTTCCTCAACGATTTTTATTCACAGGAAAAGGGATATTCAATAATAGCAGCTACAACGATCGTTATGGCAGTAGGCGGCGGGGCTATATTCGGCGGATTTATCGGTGGCCTCATCGGCAATAAACTCTACAATAAAAATCCGAAGTATCTGCCACTGCTATGCGGGTCAACTACTCTGCTGGGAATAATACCGATGGCCGTTCTTTTAAATCTCCCGCCATATCAGGTTACCGGTTCGGTGGGACTGCCTGTAGGGATCGGGCTCTTCACCGGATTTTTGATGACGATTACCGGCCCCAATGTCAAAGCCATGCTGCTCAACGTCAACACGCCGGAAACCAGAGGATCAATTTTTTCTCTGTTCAATCTTACAGATGATCTAGGCAAGGGTTTCGGTCCTGTTATCATCAGCATGCTCATTGTTGCCTTTGGTAGGCTTGTTGCTTTCAATATAGCAAACCTGTTTTGGTTAGTATGCGGCGTCCTGCTTCTGTTTATGGTATTTACCTTCCCGAAAGACGAAGCGGCACTCCAGAAGATCCTTGCCCAGCGCGCAAAGGAGATGACATAATATTTTTAACCCATCTTTAATATTGCGGAATAAAGTTATGTTAAATTAAGTGACATATAACCATGAAAGATTCGCAGGGGCAATTCATTAAGGTGAGCATTATAATGTATTGGTTAAAAATTAATAACAAGGGAAAGGGGTAGTTTATGAAAAAATTAAGTATGGTAATTTTTTGTTTGGTTGTTATGGGTTTGGTCGCATCAGTAACGCTGTCTCAAGCGCAGGAGCACGACGACCATGAGTGTGAACCTGAAATGACATGCGGTGATCAGATGGCCACACCAAAATCAAAACAACCGGGTGATACAGGTCCTAGATCCAAACAAGTTGGTAGTAAGACAAGTATAAACAAGAACAAGGATGGCAAAGGCGATAACACCAAAGGGAAGATCGAAGAACTTCCATCAAGGCCGAAGATGGATGGTGCACTTTAATTCCAAAGTGGAAGTTATTGACTTGGTAGTTGGAGTGCTCTGCGCGAGCATATAGCAATCTTTATTTATGATTGCTCTGCTTGCCCTGTCTGAGATTTAGTTTTTTTGCCGGTGATTATTATGATTTGCCCTTGGCCTGCCTGAGCGCCGCTTCAATGAATTTACTAAACAGCGGGTGGGGCTTGGTTGGCCGTGACTTGAACTCGGGATGAAACTGACAGCCCAGAAACCAGGGATGATCCTTGATTTCCACAATTTCCGCCAGACGGCCATCGGGCGACGCGCCGGTTATTTGCAATCCTTTATCAGTCAATATTTTCTTGTAGTCATTATTAAACTCGTAGCGATGACGGTGCCGCTCTGAAATCTCCTTTTGCCCGTAAGCCGCAAAAGCATACGAATCGGGATTTACAACACACGGCCAGGCTCCCAGGCGCATGGAAGCACCCTTATCAGTGACATCGCGCTGCTCGGGCAGTAAATCAATTACCGGATAGGAAGTCTGGAAATCAAATTCCGAGCTGTTGGCTTTAGCCAGGCCGCAAACATTGCGGGCATATTCCACCACGGCCATTTGCATACCAAGACAAATTCCAAAATAAGGGATACTGTTTTCCCGCGCAAATATTACCGCTGTAATCATGCCCTCAATCCCGCGAATGCCAAAGCCTCCCGGCACCAAAACTCCATCAACGTCATCAAGATCACTGCCCAACCCATCTGATTCCACTTTTTCCGAATCAATAAATTTTAATTTCACCCGGCAATTATTGGCGATCCCGCCATGCACCAGAGCTTCATTGAGGCTTTTATAAGAATCTGTCAGGTTCACATATTTACCGACAATGCCTATGCATACCTCAAAGGGAGGATTATTGAATTTGCTGACCACTTCCTCCCAGGCATCAAGCTTTGGCTGCCCGGTCCAGATATTGAGCAGATCAACAATTTTGGCGTCCAACCCCTCACGGTGATAAATCAGCGGCACTTCGTAAATGCAACTGACATCCTTGGCTGTAAAAACAGATGTGACCTCCACATTGCAGAAAAGCGCAATCTTGGATTTAATGTCTTCGGAAAGAAAATTTTCAGTTCGGCAAAGAAGAATGTCCGGCTGAATACCGATCTCGCGCAGTGCCTTGACGCTGTGTTGTGTGGGCTTGGTTTTAACTTCGCCCGCGGTCTTGATAAAAGGAACCCAGGTTAAATGAATAAAGATGGCATTTTGTTTTCCAGCTTCGTTGCGGAACTGGCGAATGGCTTCCAGAAAAGGAAGCGATTCAATATCGCCTACCGTTCCACCGATTTCTACAATTGATACATCAAAATCGGCGGCAGTTTTTTTAATATAATCTTTAATTTCATTAGTGATGTGGGGAATTACCTGTACGGTCTTGCCCAGATAGTCGCCACGTCTTTCCTTGGTTATAACAGAAAAATAAACCTGTCCGGTAGTGAGGTTGTTGCCCTTTCCCATGTTGGTGGAAGTAAATCTTTCATAGTGCCCCAAATCAAGATCGGTTTCCGCGCCATCATCGGTGACAAATACTTCACCATGTTGAAAAGGGCTCATCGTGCCGGGATCAACATTAATATACGGATCCAGTTTTTGATTGGTAACTTTCAAGCCACGACATTCCAGCACGGCTGAGATAGAAGCCGCCGCCAACCCCTTACCCAGAGAAGAAAGAACGCCACCTGTCACAAAGATAAATTTAGTTTTCTTCACGCTGAGGTCTCCTGCAATTTTAGTGATGGTGTCCTAATCGGTTCTATCGTCATATTCTTCAAATCGACAAGCCCTGCCGCAACTTCCATCATCTGCGTAAAGCCTCGCGGAACAAAAACGGTTGTTTCCATGATTTATTTTCTCCCTGCGTTATCCAATTTCGCTTTTCACGATATCAGCAAGCTGTTGGCAATACTTTCCCGTCACCGTATCGGACGGCCCTTCCACCATGACACGGCACATATTCTGAGTTCCGGAGTATCTGACCAGAACGCGCCCTTTTTCACCTAGTTCTTTTTCTATCTGTTTGATTGCTTCCATAAGCTTCGGAATTTTGTCAATGTCCGGCTTGCTTTTTACATCAATATTGATCAGTTTCTGCGGGAAAACATCCATCATACGCGCCAGTTCGGAAAGAGATTTGCCTTCTTTCACCATCGCGGCTAAGAGTTGCATGGCCGCGACGATACCGTCGCCGGTGGTATGATGATCCAGAAATATCATGTGCCCTGCGTCCTCGCCGCCAATCACGGCTCCCAACCTCAACATATCTTCAAGAACGTAGCGGTCTCCCACTTTAGATGCATGGTGCTTAAAGCCGTACTTCTTACAGGCAACTCTTAAACCAAGATTGCTCATCACCGTACTGACCAGCAGGTCGTTTTTCAACTTGCCTTCCTTTTTCAATGTATTGGCGCAGATGATGAGAATCTGATCGCCAGTGATCTCGTTGCCTTTTTCATCCACCGCAATAAGACGGTCACCATCTCCGTCAAAGGCAAGCCCGATAGCTGCCCCGCTTGACAACACCTTTTTTTTGAGATCCTCAGTATGCTGTGAGCCGCACTTGGCGTTGATGTTCACGCCGTCCGGTGTATTGTGAATGACTTCAACCTGGGCGCCCAGTTCAATGAATGATTCGGGCGCTACTTTGTATGTCGCGCCGTTGGATGTATCCAAAACGATCTTCATGCCTTCCATGGTGAGATTGCGGGGAAAGGTATTTTTCAAAAAGACAATGTAGCGACCATGAACATCATCCATGCGTGCGGCTTTTCCCATCCCGCTTGCCGTCGGCAGTAAATCCGCGAGTTTTTTGTTAAGGATCAGATCTTCAATGTTGTCTTCCTCTTCATCGGTAAGCTTAAAACCATCGCCACCGAAAATTTTCAGGCCGTTATCCTGGAAGGGATTGTGTGAAGCGGAAATGACAATGCCTGCATCGGCCCGCATACTTTGGGTAATAAAGGCAATTCCCGGGGTAGGCAGTACGCCGACCAGGTATGGGTATCCCCCCATGGACGTGATTCCCGCTTCCAGAGAGCTCTCCAGCATGTATCCGGAAATCCGTGTATCTTTTCCAATGATCACGCGGGCCCGGTGGTGGTTTTTTTTGAACAGGTGCGCCACTGCCTGCCCAACGCCGAAAGCTATTTCCGCGTTTATCGGATAGCGATTGGCTTCACCTCTGATCCCGTCGGTTCCAAATAATTTACCCATCGTTTTTCTCCTTTTTGCTATGATTCGACGTTTGCGAATCAACTTATCAAAATTAGTCTAATGGTTTTTTTGAAATAAACCCATAGACGGCAGAGACTCGGCAACCTTTTCACCCAGAGCATCAACTATGCCGTTTAACCATATAACACCTTTTGACGAAATCGCCGCAGGCAGGCCCTGTATGGACGAGATGTAATTTGACCTTTCATTACCCACGGCTTTATTGAAAGCATCAAGGAATGGGTCACGGGCTTTGTTCGCCGTTGCTAATACCTCCGGCATTTTGCCGGTGAACAATTCTTCAATCCATCCGATTTGCTCATGCAACTCTTGCCTTTTACGGGTAGATGCTCCCTTTTGTTTTTTTGTGGATGAGACGATGGCTTTTCCCGCCATGGCCTTTAATCTTTTCAGACGTTCTTTTTTAGCAGCGGCAAGCTGCTCTATGACACCGGCATACAGGAAATGGCCTAATGGTTGGGTTTCCAGGAAAGGCTTTCTTACGTGTGTGTACCACGCTTCAAGGGCTGTCAGGTTGGCCAGATAGAGAATATTATTTTCTACAATGCGACCGATGGCTGGGTAGGTCTCAGGAACGTAGTCCTTCAGGCTGTTTGCGGGAGCCCTCTCGAAGATCAGTTGATTATCTTGTGGATAATCATGCCGCAGGATGGATCCTGCCGCTACGACATTGCCATATCCCAGACGCAGCGGACCAATGATTCCTCCCTGGCCTCCCAGGAAAATCGGGGGCTGATTGAGCATCACCCCGCGAGGAACATCACCCAGTAAAGAAGGCGTTGTTTTGTCGGCATCCGGTGTAAAATTGAAATGGATATAGGAGCTTCCCACTTCACTGTGATTATGGCGGCTTGTACCACCAGCCATCAGGCAGTCGCAAAAGTTTATCAAGCTGCCAAGTGTCACAAAAGGGAAAAGGATGGTCTGCTTTAATCCGACACAGTGGGCACCGCCTGCTTGTTCTTCCAGAATACATCCTTCCCGG
>SESG01005206.1_pt1 | contig 26504 bp, 23 predicted proteins | sample 3171421 | NCBI WGS metagenome assembly SESG01 (sample SAMN10866946, study PRJNA518727) | freshwater metagenome | biome: subpolar coniferous forest; feature: holomictic lake; material: water; isolation source: holomictic Lake 227, 6 m and 8 m depth | place: Canada: near Kenora, Ontario | collected...
AATATTTAAGCGATTTAAGTTCCACTATTTTTCCTTTGGGAATATAACGGATTATTACTTCTGCAATATCTGGAAGTCCTGAGAAAGGACAGACAGCAGAAAACTCTTTGGTCTTATATTCTATCAGCTGTTTCTCGCCTGTGTATTTTATCGTTTCCAGCACTCGTGAATCTATTGCCGACACTTTTTCAAACTTGTATTTTTTTCCTTCAGCCTTTGCCATACTGCACCTCGCATAATTTTTGTAAATAGATTATATCATAAAAATAATAAGAAACTAAAGTGTTGCGCTTACATCATATTTAACGGGTCTATTATTACCGCTAAATCCATTGTCTTTTTTTCTTTTTTTATCTCAGCCCCTACAAAATGCAAGTCCTTCACCGAAGCACTTTTCAGAATTATAGAATATCTGTATTTGTCCCGTATCTTTGACAAGGGGGCTTCTGCCGGACCTAAGACAGCAAACCCACGCAAGTTATGTTTTCTCGTCAGGGCAGCTATTTTTTCAGCAATTTTATCCGCATCTTTTTCAGCTTTTGTTTTCGTCTTGTCCGATATGATTATTTGTATCAGGCGGCCAAACGGCGGATACCCCATACTTTTTCTTAATTTCAATTGTTCTTCATAAAAGGCATCCACTGAATAATCCCGCACATGCCTTATCGCGCCACTTTCAGGAGTAAAGGTCTGTATTATCACAGCCCCAGGTTTAGTGCCTCGTCCAGTCCTTCCTGCCACCTGAAGTAAAAGTTGAAACACTCGTTCTTCTGCTCTGAAATCAGGCATATTCAGCACTGCATCAATACTCACCACTCCGACAAAAGTCACTTCTGGAAAATCAAAACCCTTGGCTATCATTTGAGTACCGACAAGAATATCTGTCTGCTTTTCTTTTATTTTTTTATAAATTTCAAAATATGTCGCCTTGTCTTTCATTGCGTCTATGTCCACTCTGGTCACGCGCTTTTGCGGAAAGAACTTGCCTATCACTTCTTCTATTTTTTGCGTGCCCTCGCCTTTATAAAACATATCACTCCCACAGGAAGGACAAATATACTGAGGCGGTTTGGTAAAATCACAGTAATGGCATTTTAACACTTTATCAATCTTGTGAAACACTAATGGAATATCACAACTGCGACATTTCTCCCGATACCCGCATTTGGGGCAGAAAACAAAACTCGAAAAGCCCCGACGATTTATAAAAAGAATTGCCTGTTCATCTGCCTCAAGAGTAAACCGCATTTCTTTTATCAAATCATTTGATAAAAACATATCATTTATTTTATTTGAATCGTATTTTAGGTCTATCACCTTCACCACCGGCATAGGTCTGTTCTCCACACGGGCAGGCATTTTCAACATTTCAAATTTTCCACTCACAGCATTGTAATAAGTTTCCACTGAAGGCGAAGCAGTGCCTAAGATCACTGTAGCGCCTTCTTCTTTTGCCCTGTATATGGCGACATCTCTGGCATTATAGCGTGGGTCATTATCCTGTTTATACGAATTATCAAACTCCTCATCCACCACTATGAGCCCAAGCTTATCAAAAGGGGCAAAGACAGCAGACCGCGTCCCAATGACCAGTTTTACCCTGTTTTCCTTCATTTTAAGCCACTCATTCAGCCTTTCAGTATCCTTTAAACCGCTGTGATATATGGCTATTTCTTCGCCAAACCTGCGCTTAAACCGTTCCATTATCTGTGGGGTTAGAAATATCTCAGGCACCAGCACTATGACTTGTTTTCCCAAACTTATCACATGCTCAGCGGCCTTGATATACACTTCTGTTTTTCCCGAGCCTGTTATTCCAAACAAAAGAAAAGTTTTAAAGTCGCCTTTGTCCACTGCCTTTGTAATGGCAGTCAGCGCTTCTTGTTGTTTTAAATTTAAACCGAAAGCGGCTATCTCTTCTGCCACGCCTGTACCGGGTTCTTCGGTTTTTCCTTTAAGCCCTTCTGTCTTTTTTCTGTTATGAGTTTCCAAAGCGCCTTTTTCTTCCAGCTCTCTTATGACAGAAGCAATATTTCTAAGTTTTGTTTCTTTTTCTATATCTTCTATAAGTGCTTTTTTTCCACGCCGACCAAGCAGATAGTCAATCACAGTTTTTTGTTTTTCGGTGAGGGGCATAGTTTCGGAAAAGTCAGTATTTAAGGTCACTACTTTTTTAGAAGTCACCCTGTATAAAGGGGCCAACATAGCCGAGAGGGTTATTCCAGGAGCGCAAAGATAATAAGAAGAAATCCACAAGCCCAATTTTATCATTTTGCCAGACATTACAGGCTCAGTATCAATAAATTCGTGTATGCTTTTAAGTTTTGCTTCTGGGAAATCTATTTTTTTTGGGTCGTCAAAGACCTCTATCACTATGCCTGTGATAAGTTTTGTTCCCAATGGCACTATCACCCTACACCCTTTTTTATACTGGGCTTCAGGCCCCGCCTTATAGGTGAGCAAGTTTTCTATATTTGCGAAGACCGCGACTTTTATATAATACATATCCTTTTAACCCCTGTCATTTTTTACTCAGCTTAAATATATTTTTACTCATGAAAATATTATAACTGGTCCAGTCGTTTTCGTGTGAAAGTTTAGAAAAAGTATGTCGTGGATAAATAATATTTTAAAGGCTCAAAAATGTTTCCCGCTCCCCTAAACTCATCAATGACAGCAATATCCGATCTTAAGCCCTCAAGGTTCAGACTTGCGCCTACTGTCGCGGCAGTTATGTATTTATCAGTGCTTTGTCCAGGCAAGATATGAAAAGCAAAGTTAACAGGATAAGAAGTATAATAGCTTCCCGCTCTCAGGGTAAGCCAATCAAAAAGTGCATATTCTGCGCCTATATTATAAGTTCTGGTATAAAACACGCTGTCCACATGGGCTAAAATATTGTCTGCATATATGTATTTATTTATTGCTTCCGGTTCAAGTAAGTTCTTTATATCCAGTGCGAAAATGACCCCTGGTGCTGGTCTTACAGCGATTCCTATATTTATATTAAAGGGCGTCATATTGGTATATCCCAAAGGCTGTCCTCCGGAACTCCATAGTCTATAAATAAGAGTAGAGAAATAAAATACACTTTGCGCCTGTATGCCCGCATCAAAATACTCGTTAAAATGCACCAACGCCGAAGCACTTATAGAATACGCATCCGTTCTGGTATTTTTCCAGTTAAACAGATTTGAAAATTTAAAATCCACTCCCAGCGCTATGCGCTCGTCCACTTTATTTGCCGCCGCCAGTTTCATTTCAAAAAGATTGTCCGCTTTTTCATACTCAGCAGCACACGCCTCACACTTTTCATTTCCTTCCAAAGAATAGGAGAGATAGCCCCCAAAATATTTTTGAGCATATAAAATATCCGCCCCTGCTTTGACATAGTTTTCAAACCCCGCTCCCTTAAATGCCTGCCCTGTATAATCTCCCGCTATAGAAAGCCCACGTTTTTCATAAAGAGCAAGCCCTGCAGTGTTATAGAACAGACTATTTTGGTCATCTGCCACTGCAGTAAAGGCTCCACCCATACCCATAGGTCTGACCCCTTTCATAATAAAAGGAATTTCATAGGCGCTTAATACCGAAACCACGCTTAATAAAAATACTATAATAAGTGTTTTTTTCATTTTTTGTCCCGCCTTATATTTTTAGCAAAAACTTTATGGCTTCTTCAAATTCTTTCAAATCAATAGAGGTGTTCTTGCAAGGCCCTTCAGGTCTTATGTTTGCTATTCCTATCACAGTAATTTTTTTAGACACATCTGAAATTCCTGCCACCAAATCCCGTTCGCAGGCCACGCCTATGATAGCATCAGGATGACAGCTCTTTACCATTTGCCTTGCCGAAGAACCGCCTGTGGCTGTAAAAATAGTGACTCCGTATTTTTGCGCAAGTGCCGTAGTCATTTCCCGTGTTTCACGACTGAGACAGCGTGGTAAAAGCACCAAAAGACTTTTACTTTTTAAATTTCTCCCCGCCGCGTACACCAGCGCATTATTCACTCTTAAAAAAGAATGCATTACTCTGTCTTTGGAGACTTTAAACACTGACGCCACCCAATACACCAAAGGAAAAAGCCACTCTAAATGCAAAGCCCCCTTTGACATAAAGAAAAGAAAGTTTCTGCCAGACCCCACAGTGAGAAGCAAAAGCCCTGACCAGATATAAAAGACAATAAAAGAAGCTGTCAGTAAGTATTTTATACCTGTCTCCAGCGCTGGATTCCAAGCTGAAAGCCGTAGAGAAATCATATAATATGCGAACAAGGTCAAGCCAGTAAAGACAGTCAAAGAAGCCAGATAAATAATTATAAAAAGAGCCCTACCTTCCTTTATCTCTTTTTCATAATGCGTCAGGTCTCCCGCCCACCCTGACCATTCATCCCCCAGGTTGCGGTCAATAATCTTTTTGCTTTCTTCATTCATCATTTCAGACATATGCGACTCCTCAAAAAATCTAAATTAGTTTTATCCCTGTCAGCATTCTTCCTGTCTTTCCCTTATCTCTTCTGTGCGAGTAAAACAGTTTTGGATTACAGGCTGTGCATATATCATTTATAAATATCTTTTCCTTTTTAACGCCTGCCGCTTCCAAAAGTTGGCTTGAGGCCTTCCACAAATTCATATATATTTTACCATTTTTTTTATTGAATATCCCATTAAAAACTTTCTGTTTTTTGAGTTTATATATCTCTTGCCCCACTTCATAACAGCAAGGCCCGATAGCCGGAGAAATGCCTGCGCTAATGGTCTTGGGGTCCACGCCGAATCTTTTTTTCATTACAGCAATGGTTTTTGAAGTTATTTTATTTGCCACGCCGCGCCAGCCAGAATGAATAGCCGCAATGACTTTATGTTGTCCTGTTTTATCCGTTCCATACAAGACAAGCCCCACGCAATCCGCCACTTTAACCGCTATAGCCACCTTTGGCAAAGCCGTTATCAGCGCATCTGCTTTCGTGTCATTTACGGTCTGCTTGTTTTTATCAGTCACCACTATTATTTTATCGCTATGCACCTGTTGCGGGGCATAAATTTTTGTCGTCCCAAAAACTGCACTAATTTTTTTTGTGTTTTTTATTATGTGGTTTGGTTTATCCTGAGTATTTCTGCCTGTATTGAGGGACGCATAGGCGCCTGTGCTTACTCCGCCCACACGGGTAGTAAAAAAATGTGCCACCCCGAGGGCATCCAGGCGTTTATTCTTTATGAGTTTTATTCCGTTAATGGTCTTTAAGTAAAATGGTGTCTGCATATGAAGAATTATATCACAAGCAGCAAAAGTTATTTTTATTTTATCTTCCCCATATATTCCCTTATGCCTTCCGCTATCGCCTGCGCCATTCTATCCCTTTCTCGGACGCTTCTTAATTTTTGTTCTTCAGCTGGATTTGAAATAAAGGCAGTTTCTATAAGGACTGACGGCATATTTGTTTTGGCTATGACATAAAACGGGGCGCGTTCTCCAGGTTTCCATTTGCAGTTAAATGCTTTTACTATGCTGTGTTGTATATTTCCCGCGGCTTCTATACTCAGATACTCAAAAGCCCCTTTTCGCAGGTCATTTAGCAACATTTCAAACATTCCTATGCTTTTATTTTCAAACTTTGCAGCCTCTTCCGCTTCTTTTGAAGTGGCTATTCTTCCATATATATATGAGCGCGTGCCTTGGGCTCTTCCGTCTCTTGAAGCATTGGCGTGCAAACTTATAAAAAGGTCCACTTTATTTTTGTTGGCGAAGCCAGCTCTTTCTTTTAAGGCGATAAAGACATCCGTATCTCTGGTCATAATTACTTTTATATTTTTATCCGCCAGATATCGCCTCAACCTGACACCAATATCCAAGACCACATCTTTTTCTCTCAAACCTGTCGGCCCTGTGGCACCTGGGTCGTGCCCGCCGTGTCCTGGGTCTATGACTATTAGTTTTACTTCTTTTGGAGATTGCCCTTCTTTTTCTTTTATCAGTACTGGGGTTTCTCCCAGCACCACCTCACTGGGGGCTTCTGGAACTGACAGGTTTGGTATTTTGGTGGGAATATATTTTTTTTCCAAGATTTCCACAATTTTATTGTAGGTGTATTCGCTTATTAAAATTTTTTCATTTACTATTATCGGAGCCTTATCCAATTTTATCCTATATTTTTTGTAAGTGAGATACTCGCAGTCCGGGTATAATTGTATTTTTTTCTTTTCTTTTTCTACTGTAATTTTGCCTGTGTTCCACTCAAAAGAAGTTTTTGTTTTTTTTTCCATTTCCGCGTATTTAATATTTACTAAAGCTTCGGCGGTCAAAACGGAACAGAACAAACCTATGGCAGCCGCCGCCAATATGAGTTTCTTCATTTTATCCTTTTTTTAATTAAGTTTTGGCAGGTGTCGTCTGCAGATATCTATTCTCTGCCAGGTCGGAATTGCCAGCCCTTCATTTTCATAATTGCCTTCCATAAAATCAGTGGCGCTCTTTTCAATGGCGCTCTGTATCTCTTTATCTACAGTTTCCTTGGACTCTTCTGGCTTTGAGCTCTCATCTTTTTTCGAAGCCGCCGCCAGAGGTGTAAACTGGTTATACGCTTCGGAAGTTCCACCTTGTCCAGAAAGTGCGTCATCGTGCAAGCCTGAAATCAGCATTGTCACTTCTATTTCATCGCCCATATCAGCCACATTTGTGTGTCCAAATTTTACCATAGCGCCAGCCCCAGTGTATTTGAGTTTGAGCTCCTCGATAGCCTTTATATCTCCCACACTCATATTTCCAAAGAAATTTATTACTATAAAATTCGCATCGTTCAAATTTGGATTTCCCATAAACCGGTTTTTAATAGCGTTTTCAAAAGCCGTCTTTGCTCTATTTGCACCACTTGCTTTACCTACTCCCATAAAAGAATTGCCTTTGCCTTTCATAGCTCTTTTCACATCCGCAAAATCAATATTTTGTATCCCTGTTTTTGAAATCATTTTTACCAACCCACGCATAATATCGATAAGTACAATATTTACTGCTTTATACGCTTCATCCATTCCTGTGTCTTCAGTAAACAATTCCAAAATTTTTTCATTCGGAATATCCACTATCATATCTACTTTATCTTTCAACGAGGCGTATGATTCCCTGACTATTCTGCTTTTTTCTTCATTCAGTTCCACATTAAAAGGAGTTATCACAAAGGCGGCAGTTAAAATATCCATTCCCCGTGCGATATCCGCTATTACCGGTCCTGCCCCTGACCCTGTGCCTCCGCCCAAGCCCGCTACCAGCACGACCATATCTGCTCCACGCAATTTATTTTCTATAATATTTCTGTCCTCTTCCGCAGATTTTTGAGCTTTTTCAGGAGTGTTCCCTGTGCCTCTGCCTTTGGCAACTTTTTTTCCTATCTGGATTTTTTCGTGGGAGTCAATTTTGTTAAGCGACTGCGAATCTGTATTTATCGCTATCAGCTCCACATCCCGCATAGTCATTTGACACATATCGTTGATAACATTACACCCACACCCACCGATACCCACTACTTTTATTAAAGTATCCGAGCTGTCTATTATCGTATTCTGTTCCTCTACCAATTCAAATTTCATTTTTCCCATTTTTTGCCTCCTATTAGGCTTTTATATTTTTTAAAAAAATTCACTTAAGAATTTTTTTATTTTATCACTCGTCTTCGTTAAAAATCCACCCGAGCTTGAAATCAAGCGCTCGTTTTTCCCGTGTTCTCTCACAAAATAATCAATGATCCCTACCACAGTGGAATACTGAGGTTTGTCTATCACCTCATACCGGCCCGTTACTTTTTCCTGAAGGGGTACGCCTATGCGCACACTGCCTCCCATATTTTCCTGAACAAATCTTAAAAGCCCGTTTAGCTTCGCGCCGCCACCAGTCAGGACTATTCCAGCGCCATAAAGTGATTTATCTATGCCCTCATTTTTTAGTTCTTTTTTTACCATATCAAAAAGCTCGTATATTCTGTATTTAATATAAGGTGCTAAATCTTTTCTAAACATTGGCCTTGTCGAAGTCCGGGTACGGTCCGGCACCTCTATTATTTCCTCGCCCGCGTCTTCTTCATAGAGCAGCCCGTATTGTTTTTTTATTTCTTCGGTAATACTTTTAGAGGTCTGCAGGGCTGGCACTAAATCCCCAGTAATATATTTTCCCCCGACCGGAATAATTTTTATAAACTTGAGCGCATTTTTATGATAGAGCGCGATATCCGTAGTGCCTCCCCCAATGTCAATAAGCAGGACTCCGAGTTCTTTCTCATCTTCATAAAGTGTAGCGTTTCCCGAACCTATCGGCTGAATATAAATGTCATCCATTTCATACCCAGCCATTTTTATAGTTTTTCTCACATTCTCCACGAGAGTGGTAGCCCCCGTGACTATATAGACATCCGTCTCTATCCTGACTCCGCTCATTCCAAGCGGGTCCATTATTTCATCTTGTCCATCAATTATATATTGCGTCGGTATCACATGGAGAATTTCTCTGTCCGCTGGCAAAGGCATACTTTTTGCGCTTTCTATAGCGCGGTCCTTATCCGCCTGCGTTATTTCTTTTTCTCTGGAGAGAGTAAGCGTCGTGACCCCGTGACTTTTTATTCCTGTTAAATGTTTTCCTCCGACAGAAGCTATCACATTATTTACTTCTATATCTTTCCCAGCCATTTTTTGAGCTTTTTCCACGGAAGCTTTTACTGCACGGGCGGCCTCACTTATATTTGAAATAGTCCCTTGCTGTGAACCGTTGTTTTCCTCTTCGCCCACACCTATCACATTTATCTGTTTCCCCCTAATTTCAGCTATGACTGTCACCACTTTTGTCGTACCAATATCTACCGCTGCTACAATCGTTTCATCCTGATTGCTCATGTTTTTGCCACTTCCTTTCGTTTTTTATTTTACCTGCCCTATCTCTCAGACAGGAAAATTTCTTATTTTATTATTACTTTGTCTTCCGCACTCAAATCCACTGAAGAATATTTTTTGTGCATTCTTTTTACTGTCCGCATAACAAAAGCATAATTGGACATTTTTTCATTTGTCACACTAGCTCCACAGCGTATCACTTTATTGCCTACCGTTATCATAACTATCTCTTTAGGATTATTTATCCGCACTTCCGAGATATCTGTCAGATACTTTTTATCCAGTTTTAATATCTGCTTGAAGGCATCGTTTTTATTCGCACTTTCCTTGTTTATCTCCCCGGTAATTACAGGCAAATTAAAAGTGCCAGCACTCCCATCATTTTTCTCATAACTTCCATCATTAAAGACAGTGAGCGTCTCATCTCCTATTATCGTGTACATTGCTGTTCTGAAAGGATTTTTAAGCCCTCCTGAACTCTGCGGAGTTTCTTTCTCGCCCAAAATTTGTTCTACAGGCGCTTTTATTGCCAGCGGTTTTGCACTGGCTTGTATTTTAGTTTTAGTTTTTAAACTTCCTGTCTTCATAGCTCCCACAACATATTTCATTACGAGGTTTAAGCTAAAGGCCAACACCGCCAAAATAATAGCAGCGCGCAGTAGGCCTTTTAATCCAGCCATTAAAGCCCCTATTATTTTGAAATTGCCGAGTGTCCCAGTGGTCACTCTTCTGGTTACCCCTCTTTTTTTCGCCATTATACGCCCCTCTTTAGAGCTTCTTGTAAAAGTATAATGATAAGGTCATAAAAACTTATCCCTGCTTCTTTTGCCGCCTGAGGAAACAAGCTGACTGGCGTAAAACCAGGAATCGTGTTGCACTCCAGCGTATATATTTTTTTTCCGCTTACTATCATATCTGTGCGCGATAAATCCCTACAGCCGAGAAGCTGATGCGTGCGCACTGCTATTTCTTGTGCTTTTTTATAAAGTGTTTTTTCTATTCTGGCTGGCATTATATGATCTGACTTTCCAGCAGTATATTTGGCATCAAAATCATAAAACTTATTCGCTGGAACTATTTCTATAACTGAAAGCGCCTTGTCTATAAGTACAGGTACGGAAATTTCAACACCTTTAATATATTCCTGTATAATGACGCGTTTTGAAATTTTTTGTACTTTAGGCAGTGCCGCCAGCGCCTCTTTTACCGTCTCCACTATAAAGACGCCTACAGCAGACCCTGCATCCACTGGTTTTAAAACTACAGGATACTTCAGTTTTATGTTTTTCACTTCTTTTGCCGTTGTCACTTCACAATACTTCGGCATAAGAATCCCGTTTTTTTCCAAAAATTGCTGAGTCATAGTTTTATCCATAGCCAGCGCCGATGCCAAAGGGCCGCTTCCCGTATAAGGCACGCGTAAAAATTCAAGAATGGATTGCATTATTCCATCTTCCCCGTATTTGCCGTGAAGCGCTATAAAAGCCACATCCAGTTTAGCGTTTATTATTTTGTCCAGTGTATGCGTGTCTATATCTATGGCGACTGCATTCGCGCCTTTGGCTTTCAGCGCTTTATATACAGCATTTCCGCTGATAAGCGAAATAGGTCTTTCAGGTGAGAGCCCACCCATTAACACGCCTATTCTCAGGTCTTTAATATCGTGTGTCATTTATCACTCCACATATATAATTTCTTCGATTAAAGTTATCTTATTTTTCTTTTTGATTTCTTTTTTAACTTTTCCTATCAGTGTTTTTATATCCAGATAAGTCGCATTGCCTTCGTTCACAATAAAATTGGCGTGCTTTTCTGAGACCTTGGCGCCGCCCACTTTCAACCCTTTTAACCCTGCCTTTTCTATCAAAATCCCTGCAGTATATTTCTCTCCATTGCGGAAAATACTGCCTGCATTAGGAAAGTTCAGCGGCTGTTTTTCTGCACGCTCTTTTAAATTTTGCTGTATCTGCGCAAGCGACTCCACGACATTGACTTCTTTCAAAGAAAGTTCCGCGCCGAGAATTATATCTGTTTTGCCTATAAAGACACTTTGGCGATATCCAAAGTGACATTTTTTAGCATCTATTTTTCTTACTTCATTTTTTTTATTCAGCACATACACAAAGTCCACCACATCTCCTATGGCTTTTTTCTTTGCGCCCGCGTTCATATAAAGTGCGCCGCCCAGAGTGCCTGGAATCCCAGCCATATACTCAATGCCCCCCAGCCGGTTTCCCACGGCAAATCTCAACAAATTGTAAACCGTTATGCCTGCCCCTGCGTAAAAGCCGCCGCCTTCTTTTACTCTGGCTTTTTCAAAATCCCCTTTTAAACTTATAAAATATTTCTTCACGCCTTTGTCGTTGACAAGCATATTCGTCCATTTTCCAACTATGGCAAATTGCTTTTTATTTTTTCTTAAAAACGCCGCCGCAAACATAAGTTCTGCTACATCATTGACCATAATAAGCCCAGACACCTTCCCTCCCACCTTGAAGCTGGTCAGGTGCTTGACATCAAAATCACTTAAGCACTTTATGTTTTTTCCGGCAAACCCTGCGGCTATTTTGTTCATTTTATTTTAAGTCCTTTTTTTATTTCATCTCTGAGCGCTATGATATTTCCTGCGCCTATAAGAAAGACGAAATCGCCTTTTTTTACGGTCTTTTTGAGCTGTTTTACTATGTCTTTCCAGTTTTTTTCATAACTCACATTCTTGTAGCCGTCTGCCGTCATAGAGTCCTTTATAAGGTCCGAAGTCACGCCTGGGACAGGTGCTTCTCGCGACGGATAGATATTGTCAATTATGACATGGTCAGCCATTTCCAACGCTTTGGCAAAATCTTTATACAACTGCTGGGTGCGTGAGAACAAATGCGGCTGAAAGACCGCAATGATATTTTTATCTGTGACTGTTCTGGCAGTGGCGAGCACTGTCCTGACTTCTGTGGGATGGTGCGCGTAGTCTTCCACTATGGTATAGTTTTTCTGTTTAAAGATAGAGAACCGTCTTTTTACATTCTTAAATTTTTTCAGCGCCTTTTTTATAATCTCGGGTTTTATTCCCATATCGTGGGCTATGGCTATCGCCATTAAAGAGTTCATAACACTATGCTTGCCGGCGACATTGAGTTCAAAATCTCCCAAGTCTGCTTTCCGATAGGTGACCTTAAAAGTCTGCCTAAACCCTTTGGTCTTTATCATCCCTGCAAAAATATCATTTTTAGGATCCATTCCAAAAAAGACTTTTCTTACAAAAATTTTGCTCTCTATTGCACGCACATTACGGTCATCCCCGTTTAGATATGCCGCGCCATAAAAAGGCACTTTATTTACAAAGTTTACAAAAGCTTCTTTGAGAGAATCCATATTCTTATAATAATCCATATGGTCATCATCAATGTTCGTCACTCCTGCAATGACAGGACTCAAGTGTAAAAACGAACCAAAGGCCTCACAGGCTTCCACTATGACATATCTTCCCTTGCCTGCTTTGGCGTGAGTGCTTTTCGCTTTTACTACGCCGCCTATGACATAAGTGGGATCCATTTTCGCTTCTTCCAAAATATGTGCAATCATTGAAGTGGTGCTTGTTTTACCGTGCGTGCCCGCCACTGCTACTCCGTATTTCAAACGCATAACTTCATTTAACATAAGGGCTCTCGGCATAACTGGTATTTTAAGTTCCTTGGCTTTTAAAATTTCTGGATTTGTATCTGGCACAGCATTGGAGTAAACCACCGCATCCACCTGTGTCACATTTTCCGCCCTATGCCCGATAAATATCTTTCCCCCAAGCCTTTTTATCCTGTCAGTATTTTCACTGCGTTTTATATCAGACCCTGTCACTTCATACCCCATATTAATAAATATCTCAGCTATGCCATTCATACCGGCACCGCCTATCCCTATGAAATGAATCTTTTTAACTTTTTGTATCACCGTGTCCTCCTTTCTTTCATTTTTCTCTTACAGCATTACTTTTATTATATTTCCTACACTGTCACCCTTTTTCATTTTTGCCAGGGCCAGTTTTATTTTGCTATTATTTTTTTTTTCCATTATTTCTTTAACTTCCGCATAAAGAGTCGCGCCAGTCAGTTCAGAGTCCTGTATCACTTTTGCCGCGCCGTGAGCGAGCAACACTTTTGCATTTGCTTCCTGATGCTTCGCTGTCGCATAAGGATAAGGCACCAGTATCGCTGCGAATTTAAGTTCTATTATTTCAGCCAAAGTGCCTGCGCCTGCTCTTAAGACTCCTGCATCCGCCATCGCATAGGCATCTGCCGCATTATGTATGAATTCAAAGGGCTTTATTTTCAAGGTTTTAAACTTAGTTGCTATCTTTTTTGCTCTTGTGAAAGCTTCACTCCCACACATCCATATCAATTGTAGGCCTTTCATATTTTTTTCAAAGAGCGGTAAGCTTGCCTCTACTGCCGCATTCACGCTTTTAGCGGCTCTGGAGCCCGGCATTATCAGGAGAGTTTTTGCTCCTGTTTTTAAACCAAACTTCGCAGCTGCTTTTTTACGGGTGCTTCCCAAAAGACTTGCCCGCACTGGATTGCCAGTCACCACTGCCTTGCATTTTTGAAACTTGGCCGCCGTCTCTTTCATTCCCACTGTCACCGCTGTTACAAAAGGCGCCAAAAGTTTATTGGCAATTCCCGGCACAGCGTTGGGTTCGTGAATAACTGTTTTTTTACCCATTAACGCCGCGGCTATGAGTGGGGGGAAAGACACAAAGCCCCCAGTCCCAAACACACAGTCCGGAGCAAACTTTTTCACTATTTCAGCGGCTTTTATTACCGCTGTAATTGTAAAGAACAAATTGCTTATATTTTTCAAAGTCCATTTTCTCACCAAGGGTCTTGCCGGAACGCCTTTAAAAGCATAGCCGGCTTTTTCTATTATGCTTTTTTCCATTCCATAATCACTGCCCACAAACAATAGCTGCGCTCTTGTTCCATATTTCTTTTTCAAAGCATCCGCCACTGCTATTGCTGGATATATATGTCCACCCGTACCACCGCAAGCAAACATAACTTTCATATTATTCCGCTTTCCCAACAGCTTTTTTCGAAAGCGCAAGCAAAAGTCCCACGCACATAATATTTACTACCAAAGCAGACCCTCCCGCACTTATAAACGGCAGAGTAGTACCTTTCGCCGGCAAAAGTCCTGTCGCCACTCCTATATTTATAAAAACCTGACTCATTATAAGAAAGGTAATCAACGCCGCCAGATATTTTTGTTTTTTTTCTTTTATATGCATAGCGACAAGTACGCCTTTCCACATAAAAAATATAAATATGCCTATCACCGTAAAGGCTCCAACAAAGCCAAGCTCTTCGGCAATAGTGGAAAATATATAATCCGTGTGTGGCATATCTAAAAATAAATTTTTCTGTTTTCCCTGCGAAAATCCAGTCCCAAAAAGTCCGCCTGAACCCACAGCTATCATTGACTGGATGGTATGATAGCCCGTATTAGCGGCATCTTTCCACGGGTCAAGCCAAGCCTGCATTCTCCCACTTTTATTTTTACTCATTCTTATATACAGTGTAAGTGCAATTATCGCTACAGTGCCCACTGGGATAAGCCACAAAAAAGATATGCCTGCAATAAGCAAAGTTATTACATATATGGAGCATATTATAATTGCGCCCCCCAAATCCGGTTGTTTCGCAAGAATCCCACATATGACAATGGTAATTATGAATGACTTTATAATTTTATCTTTCATTTTTATTTCAGTATTTCCAAAAAGATCTGCGAGAAAAATCACATATGCCATTTTTACAAACTCATACGGTTGAATTACAAAAAGAGTGTGTTTTACCCCTATCCATCTGCTCGCATTATTAACATTAATACCTATTTTTGGTACTAGTGTCAAAAATAGCAAAAAAATACTTCCGTATATAAGAAAGGGCACTTGCTTTCTTAATTTTTCATCTGACAACCTGAAAAAGTAGATAGCTCCAAATATGCCCGCAATTGCCCACACTATCTGCCTTGTCATATAATAAGCCCAATTATGCTTTCCTTCCAAAGCCGTCGCCGCGCTGGAACTTCCGACAAGGGCCACCCCACCGAGGACTAAAATTAATACCGCTATAAAAATACCATAATCAAATCCCTCTTTATTTGGCTTCATTTTGCCGCCTGCCTATTAACAAATTTTTTAAACTCATTGCCCCTGTGGGTATAGTCGTCAAACATATCAAAACTCGCGCACCCTGGAGACAAGAGCACTGCCTCCACATCCGACAAAGCCGCGGCTATTTCCACCACAGCTTCCATATCTTTAGCTTCAAGCACGCTGAATTTTTTATTGAAAATATTTTTAAGTTTTTCCCTGTTTTCTCCGAAGACAATTATATGTTTCACCCGCGCTGGCAGATAATTAAACAACGGCATAAAATCTGTATTTTTTTCCCTGCCTCCCAAAATCAGCACCATAGGTTCGCTCACCGTGTCCACCGCTTTCATTATCGCGTCTATATTTGTGCCCTTTGAGTCATCAATATATTTTTTCCCGTTAACTCTTGCTATGACTTCTATCCTGTGTGCCGCAAGTTTAAACTTTTCCAAGGTCTCTTTTACTTTTCCCATATCCAGCCCTATTATTTCCGCCGATATAATCCCTGTCAAAGCATCAGCAAAATTATGTTTCCCCTGCATAAGCATATCCGTAGTGTCAAATATTTTTTTGGCACTGCCCTCTGTCACTTTATAAAAGGTCTGATCTTTGTGAATATAGCCGTTTGCGATTTCGTTATACACAGAGAAAAATATTTTATCGCATTTAGCCATAGCGCTCAGAATCCCCACATATTTATCGTCACAGTTCAAAATGGTGTGTTCCTGCTCCCCCTGATTGATAAATATTTTTGCCTTTGCCTCTGCGTATTCCTGCATAGACGCATAGCGGTCGAGATGGTCTTCCGTTATATTTAATATAGAAGACACCAGCGGCTTAAAATCCTTCACCGTTTCCAGTTGAAAACTGCTGAGCTCCAGCACAAAATATTCATATGTGTGTGCCTCTAAAAGAAGGTCGCACAGTGGTGTGCCTATATTTCCTCCCAGCGCCACTTTGTCCCCAAGCTGGGCTTTTAATATTTCATAAGTAAGCATTGCGGCAGTGGTCTTGCCATTGGTCCCAGTAATCGCTATTATTTTCGCGGTTTTGTCCATAAACTGATAAGCGAACTCTATCTCCCCATATATTTCCTTATTATTTCTTTTTGCGGTTTCATACCAGCTACCAGCGAGAGGCACTCCCGGACTCTGCACAATAAGGTCCGCTTCCACCACAGAGAAATCTCTGTGTCCGTTCGCTTCTATAATAATTCCCTTTTTTTCGAGATCCTCTATTTCTGCTCCCATTTTATTTTTAGGTTTAATGTCGCTCAAAATAACTTTGCCTGCGCCTTTTGCCAAAGCCAACTTTGCGGCGGAGATTCCGCTTTTTCCGGCACCGACTATGAGCACTGTTTTCCCATTTATTTGCAACATTATTACCTCAGTTTAAGAGTACTCAGAGTAAACATGAGTATTATTATTGCGAGTATCCAAAACCGAACTATTATTTTCGGCTCAGAGACCCCTTTCAATTCAAAATGATGATGTAAAGGCGCCATCATAAAAACCCGTTTTTTTGTCATTTTATATGAAGTCACTTGTATAATCACAGAAAATAATTCTATGATAAACACCAGCCCCACTATAAACAAAAGAATTTCCTGTTTTAAAAGCACCGAGATTGTGCCTATGGTACCCCCCAACATAAGCGACCCTACATCTCCCATAAAGACAGTTGCAGGATATGAATTGAACCATAAGAAGCCGAGCATTACTCCGAAAAAGGCCGAACATATCACAGTAAGTTCGCTGGCCTGCGGCACATATAAAAGAAATAAATAACTCGTGAGTTTATAATTTCCTATCACATACGCCAGTACTGTAAAAGTTGCGAACACAAACATAGAAAGCCCTGCGGCCAGCCCATCAAGCCCGTCTGTTAAATTCACCGCATTAGACCACCCCGCAATGACAATCGCCGCCACTATAGCAAAAAGCCATAAAGGCAGGACAAGCGGATTTTTTACAAACGGCACGCTTATGCAGGTAAGACAGCGAAATTCTAAATTTGTATAATACACATATGCCAACACTATGCCAAAAGCGCCGACAATCTGAAGCGTTAGTTTTTGTAAGGCAGAGATGCCCTTTGAACCCACGCGCAGTTTCATAAAATCATCAAAAAAGCCTACCCCTCCATACCACAGAACGCTCGCATAAACTATATATACATAAGGGTTGTCAAACCTGCCCCACAACAGCATAGTAATTCCAAAAACAACTATCATTATAAGACCACCCATTGTAGGAGTACCTTCTTTGACTAAATGTTTTTCTGGCCCATCTCTGCGCACCACCTGTGTCGCTTTAAAATGTTTCAGGCGCTCTATCATCCATTTCCCAATTACGATAGTGAGAAAAAATGCCGTGATAGCCGCAAAAGCCGCTCTTACGGAAATATAATGGAACACATTTAAAAATGACAAGTGCGTGTGCCACTGATAGATTAAGTGATAGAACATTTTGTATTACCACCTCGCTTTAATGCAGTATGCCCAGTACTCTGGGCCACCGAAAACCTATATCATTTTATTTAATTATCAATTCCGTCACTTCTTCCAACTTATTACCTCTCGAACCTTTTAAGAAGACCGTGTCTCCCTTTTTTAAAACTTTCTTCAGGGCCGCGGCTAATTTTTTTCTATCATCAAATCTTTTAACTATCATTTTATGCGTATCCTCACGGCCTGCGAGAAACGCTTTTTCTACAAATTCAGAATACTTGCCGAAGATAAAAAGGCCTTTCAAATCCAGTGCCGCCAGTTTGTCTCCCAGTTCTTCGTGTACCATTTTAGTATTGCCACCCTGTTCGAGCATATCTCCGGTCACGGCCACAAGCGACTTATACTTCAAAGCTTTCAAGGTCTCAATAGAGGCAGAAAACGAATCTGGATTTGCGTTATAACAGTCATTGATTACCAGTAGCCCTTTATCTTTTATGCGTTTTTCTTCAAATCTCATAAGGTCTTTCATTTTAAACCTGGCGGCAATTTTTCCCACCGTTTCAAGTGCCACCCCAAAAGAAACTGCCACAGTTGCGGCAGCGGCTATATTATAAAGGTTATGAATTCCTTTAAGTCCTGTCTTCATAGCATATCTGGTCTTGCCTTGTACCAAAGCGAACTTGGTCACGCTCCTGCTCATATCCACATCCTCAATACGCAAAGTAGCGCCATTTAAAATTCCAAAACTTTTTAATTCTCTACCGCTGGTCTTCCTTGCCAGATAATCGTAAAACTTATCGTCAATATTCAAAACTGCAATGCCATTTTTTTTCAACCCATACACTATCTCGGCTTTCGCATCTGCAATGTCTTTCATAGAATCAAAGAACCCCATATGCGCCCTGCCGATATTAGTTATCACGGCAATATCTATGTCCACAAGCGAGGCCAGTTGTTTCAATTCGCCTTTCCTATTCATTCCCATTTCCAATATTATTATTTCATGTTTATCCCTGAGCCGAAAGATCGTCAGGGGGAGTCCTGCATAATTATTGAAGCTCTTTTCATTTTTAAGCACCGTATATTTGGCGGACAAAAACGCGTAAGCTATTTCTTTAGTGGTGGTCTTACCATTACTGCCTGTTATCGCTACTGTCTTAAGATTTTTAAATTTGGAGTAATAATATGCTGCGAGTTTGAGCATAGCCGCCTTGGTATCTTTGACCAGTATCACTTTTTTGGAGTCCACGCCTTTGATTTCTTTTTCTGCCAATACTGCGCAGGCGCCTTTTTTAAGAGCGTCTGCCACAAACAAATGCCCATCATTATTTTCACCCTTTATGGCAATGAAGAGCTCCCCTTTTTTTATACCTCTGTTATCGATAGCCACGCCTTTTATCTGCGCATCACTACCTGAAAATTTGTTTTTAAAAAGCTTATACACTTCTTTTAATTTCAAGTTCATACTAGCTCCTTTTTTTGCACTTCAGTTTTAGCTTTGCTGTCTTTTTTTCACGGCCTCGAGGGCTATTTTTCTTTCATCAAACGGATATTTGACTCCGTTTATTATCTGATAGGTCTCATGCCCTTTTCCCGCAAGCAGCAGTATGTCTTTGTCCTGCGCTGTTATAACTGCTTTTGCTATAGCTTTTTTCCTGTCTGGTTCTATTTCTACTTTGCCTTTATTTATAAGTCCCGCTGTGATATCTGCTATTATTGCTTCAGGCGCTTCATTTCTCGGATTATCCGAAGTTATTATAATCTTATCGCTGAGCTTTTCCGCCACAGCTCCCATTAAAGGTCTTTTGCCTTTGTCCCTATTGCCCCCGGCGCCAAACAAAGTCACCAGTCTGTGCCCTTTAAGTGCCTTGAGCGAGGTAAGCGTCTTTTCCAGTCCATCCGGCGTATGTGCGAAATCTATTATGATAGCGAATTTATTTTGATATATTTTTTGCAGCCTACCAGTTACGCCTTCAAACCCTGCCATTGCCTTTTTTATATTTTGCGGGGTTATTTCTTTTAACAAGAGCCCTGCTGCGGTCATTATATTTTCTTTGTTATGTTCGCCGATTATCTGTGTTTCAAGGGCTATAGTTTTTTTACCGATTGCCAGTTTAAACTTCATTCCGCTTATGTCGGAGACTGACTTTCCAGCTCTCAAATCTGCTTTTTTATTTTTTGAAAAGGTCACTATGCGTATTTTTCTTTTCTTAGCCGCTTTAATAAACTTTCCCGCATGTGCATCCTCAGCATTTATTACTATACTGCCGCCTTTTTTTATATGTTTTACTATTTTAAGTTTTGCCGCCAGATACTTTTCAAAAGTCCCGTGAAAATCCAAATGGTCGCGTGTCACATTGGTCACCGCCGCCGCATCAAAATAAATATTTTCCACTCTACCCAAGCTAAGGGCGTGTGAGGAGACCTCCATAATAAAATATTTCACTTTACTCCTCACCGCTTCATCCATAAGTTTATGCAACACAAGATTCGTAGGCGTGGTATTCGGCGCTGGGTATATTTTATTTCCTATCATATACCGCACCGTTCCAATCACTGCGATATTTTTCTTTCCAGCGGCCTTGAGCATAGCCGCGGCCATATAGGTCGTCGTAGTTTTTCCGTTAGTTCCGGTGACTCCAATTATCTTTAGCCTCTTTTTAGCGTCCGAATAAAAAGCGTCCGCCAGCTTTAAAAGAACTTTATTTGCATCTTTCACTTTTATCACAAGCACGCCTTCGTATGTCCGTGCCTGTCTTTCCACCACTATAACTTTCGCGCCTTTTTTTACTGCCTCGCCTATAAAGTCGTGTCCGTCCACTGTCTTGCCTTTTACCGCTACAAAGAGCCCACCTTTTTTAACTTCTTTTGAGGACTCTTCTATGCTTGCCACTTTTAGAGCAGGGTTAAGTTTTCCTGACAGCACTTCATATTGCCCTGCGCTTTTCAACAAAAAGCCAAGGCTTTTTGACTTCATATTTTATCCTGCATTGTAAAACTCAAAGAACATTCTGACCCCGCTTTTATCAAGACGCCCGGTTTTGGGTCCTGTGCTACAGTGACGCCTGTGCCTTTGCACTTGGCTTTGACATTATAGACAGCCAGTATTGCTATGGCTTTTCTTATGGGATAGCCCTTTAAGTCAGGCATATAAGTCCTTATGTTCTTATCTTTGTCCACATCCCCGAGATAAAAATATACCAGTTCGCCCTTTTCCATATTTGTACCAGCGGCGGGTTCTTGTTTTATTATATATTTTCCAAACCCGAGCGTCTTCCACCCCAAGCCACTCGGGTTCATAAATGTTTTTACATCTGCATATTTTTTCATTTTAAAATCTGGAAGTTTTACCATTTCCACTTTTGTCACTTCTATAATTTTTTCAGGCGCATCTGGGAGAATATCCAGATACGAGACCGCCATAGAGTTTACCACTTTGAAAATCGGCGCTGCCACTTCTCCACCGTAATACACTGGCCGCGGTTCATCCACCACCACTACTGTTAAAAGTTGTGGTTTATCCGCTGGTAAAAAACCTACAAAAGAGGCGTTATACCCGTTTTGCATATAACCTCTGCCACCCTCTTGTTGCTTTTGGGCTGTACCTGTTTTTCCCGCCACAGTATACCCCGCTATAGCAGCTTTAGTTGCCGTGCCACCTTTTTCCACCACGGACTTAAGCATAAAGAGAAGTTTTTTTCTGACATCTTCTGACATTATTTTCCAGCTTCTGACCGGCTTGTGTTCATATACGGTATTTCCTTCTTTCACTATTTTATCCACCACATAAGGTTGTACCAGATATCCTCCATTGGCAATGGCAGCATAAGCTCTCGCAAGTTGTATTTCAGTCACCGCAATTTCCTGCCCGTAAGGAATAGAAGTCATAGTAATCTGATTCCATTTTTTTATGGGCCACAGCAGCCCTATTTCTTCCCCAGGTAAATCAATCCCACTGGTCTCTCCAAAACCAAACTTTCTATATTCGTCATACAGCTCGTCATAGCCGAGTTTGAGCGCCAATTCCACCATTCCTATATTAGAAGAATATTTCATAACTTCCGGCACTGTCAAGATTCCATGTTTTTCATGGTCGTGCACTTTCCTCCCAAAATATTCATACTCTCCATTATGACAATTTACTGTTTGAGTCATAGTGTTGGGATACTTTCTCAGAAAGGCGGCCATAGTGAAGATTTTAAAAGTAGAACCTGGCTCAAACACTTTTGAAATAGTCCTATTTTTTCTAACTTCTTGCATATCTTTCATAAGATATTTTTGTTTGGTATCTACATTAAGTTTTTTTAAATCATTTGGGTCGCAGGAAGGATAAGAAGCCATAGCAAGGATTGCCCCTGTATTTGGGTTCATTACAATAATACTACCTTGTTTTGCGTTCCATTTTTTTACGGTGTTTTCAAGTTCTTTTTGTGCCGTATATTGTATATTAAAATCAATGGTCAGATGTACATCTGCGCCTGGATTTCCATTTTTCACCCTCTCGGTATCAGGAGAGATTTGGCGACCTCTTTCATCCCTGTTCATTTTTACAATTCCGTTTGTGCTTTTCAGATATTTTTCACAAGAGGCCTCTACTCCGGCAAGCCCTTTTATATTTATATCAGTCCCCACAAATCCCACTACCGAAGACCCCAAATCTTTATACGGATAGTATCGTTTTTCTTCTGCCTCGGTAAAAATACCTGCCAGTTTATGGTCAGTGATTTCATTTGCCAAATCAGCATCCACTTTTCTTTTTATATAAACGAACCCTCTGCGTTCTCTGAGTCTGGAAAGTATCACAAGTCTGTTCATTCCAAGTTTTGACGCCAGATAGGTGGCAGCAGCTTCTTTATTCTGAACCATACGGGGATCCGCACATATGTTTTTTGAGTTTTGGGACAATGCAATTTTCTGCCCTGACCTGTCATAAATAATTCCTCTGCCTACATATTCTTTAACCTTGCGTGAGTGCAAGGACTTGGCTTTCTCATTAAAAAAACTATATTGAATTATTTGTAGGAAGAATAGCCGAACTATGAGAAGTGCAAAGAATACAAGAAATAATTTGAATAAAAAATCTATTCTTTTATTTTCAATAGTTTCCGGTGCGGCCATTTTTTTGTTTACCTCCCGCCCGTAAAAACATCAAATAGGGATATTTGTTTTTTCAAGACAAGCACCTGTCCATCAGAAGGTTTTTTAAAACCATACCGTGCCACGGCCACTTCTTCCATGCGTCTATTAGAGTTCATAGCATCCAGTTCCAATGTCAGTTTTGATTTTTTATCGGCAAGTTCATTGCGTTCTTTTGATATTATATTTATATCGTGATTTACGGTAAACATACTCCCCCACATAACTACAAGCACAAAGATAGGAACAAAAGCGACTACTACCCAGCCCGTATTTTTACGCGATCCATAACTATGTTTGTAGTTCATATGTAGCGGCCTGAAAAACGAACCGTGCGCCATTTTTTATCTCCGTTTACTTTTTATTTTTCGACCACTGCTTCGCCTATTTTTTCAGCGGCCCTTAACTTCGCGCTTCTTGCTCTGGGATTGCTTCTTACTTCTTCTTCCCCAGCTTCCACTGGTTTTCTGGTCAGGACTTTGAGCCCGGCCTTATGCTGGCAGTTGCAGGGCATTCTTTTATTCTCACACACGCAGTCGGTGGCCTCGTAGTTAAAGAAGCGTTTCACTATCCGGTCTTCCAGCGAGTGAAAAGTTATTGCCGTTATCCTGCCGCCCAGTTTTAATATCTTAAACGCCGCACCCAAACTCTCTTCTATTTCTTTAAGTTCCGCGTTTACTTCTATCCTTATCCCCTGAAACACTCGCGTGGCAGGGTGTATTTTTTCGGGCTTGCCGCCACTTCTTGCCTTTCTTATAATTTCAGCCAATTGTGTTGTGGTCTTAATGGGACGGTTTTTTATTATTGCGTATGCTATTTTGCGAAATTTGTAATCTTCGCCGTATTTAAGGATAACTCGCTCGAGGTCTTCTTTGCGGTAGCTATTGACGATGTCATAAGCCGTGAGAGTACTTTCCCTGTCCATGCGCATGTCCAGCGGAGCTTCTTGTGCGAAACTAAACCCCCGTTCAGCCCTATCAAAATGCAGACTTGAGACTCCGTAATCATAAAGCACCCCGTCCACCTGTGTGATTCCGATTTGTGCCAGTGCCGAAGCGATTCCAGAAAACTCCGTCTTTATTGCCATAAAGTTCTTATACCCAGAGAGCCGTTCTTTTGCCAGTGCCAAGCTTTCTGCGTCCCTGTCCAGAGAGATTAACCTGCCCTCCGGATTTAGTTCCTTGAGAATTGCCTCGCTATGCCCACCAAGTCCAAGCGTCGCGTCCACCCATACTCCGTCGCGTTTTTCTTTTACTCCCAGATAAGTAATCGCCTCTGCGAGTAGGACGGGCGTATGGCCATAGGTCATATCAAACTTTCAAAGGCCTTTACAGCTTCATTTTCGCTTGGGTGAAATTCAAACTCTCCCCAGTATCCCGCGTAAATGAAAAGGTTCTTCACATAGTCATTAGCGCCAACTATTTTGACATCTCCTTGAAAACTGCGAATGCGTTCTTTGCGCTCATTTAAAAACTCAATCCCAGAAACATTTATATGAGTAGCGTGTTCAAAATCTAAAACAAAAAAATATGATTCCTTCTCTATAAAAGAGGTGACGATATCTTTCAGCGCTATGATATCTTCTATATCTATATCGCCTTTCAAACTCAGGATTACCACTTTCTTAGTTGTAGTCGTTGTAGCCATTATCTTCCCCTCCTAAGATTTTTTATATTTTGCCGTATTCTTTTTCGTATTTTTCTTTTCCCCATATTTCAAATCTGTCATACACTCCAACAAAGACCACATCTTTGTCTATCTCCGCATACCCTTTTAGATTCTTGGGAATAATAATTCTGCCTGCCTTATCTATCTTTACTATCTTGGAATACCCGCCCTTCCGTCTTATTTGGTCACGGTCCTGTTTTGACTTATCCCATTCCTTACTTTCAAGAAACTTTTTAGAGAACTCTTCATAAGCATTCCCTGGATAAACAGTAATACATTTATCCTCTTCCGCAGTCAGGACAAGAGTGTATTTTGCCTCGTCATCTGGAGACAACTCGGTAAGCACTTTTTTATATTTTGAAGGTACAGACACCCTGTCTTTATCATCCAGGGCATGAGTAAATGTGTCCAAAAACATTCTATTTAAAGATCCATCCATTTTGCTCCACCTCTACTATATTTTGAACCATTTTCACCCACTAATATACCACTTTCTCCCACCAGGTGTCAACAATAAATTAAAAAATTATTAAGAAAGTAAAGTGGATTTTCGCCTTGTTTTAAAGGTCTTTTATTGAATTGATAGGGTTATTTTTATTATTTTATGGTTAAAAGCTTATTTTCCTTGTCTCCCACCTTAAAGTTCACACTTGAATATAAATAAATCGGCTTACCTTTGACAAACTTTAAATTATTTTTTCTGAATAATTTCAGCCCATCCGAATTTATTTTTGTCTAGTTTTCACAGTCCTACCTTGTCAGTTCATAAAAAATTATTGCTGCGCTCGCCGCCACATTCAGCGACTCTATTTCTTTCCCAGGGTATTCTATCTTTATTTTCAAAGTAGCGGCTTCTCTAAAGGGTTCACTTACGCCTCTGCCTTCATTTCCGAAAACCAGTGCATATGGGACTTCCATTTTTTCCAATGCTTTTTTTAATCTTACTCCTTCGCCGACATCTGTTATTATCACCTGTCGGTTTTTTATTTCTTTTATATCTTTTTCTTCGGCCTCTTTATACTTAATAGAAAAGACCGCTCCGGCTGAGGCTCTTATAGTTTTTTCATTGAAAAGATACGCACAGTCTATCAGTAAAAAATCCCTGAACCCAAAAGCCGCGCCGCTTCTTATTAGTGCGCCTAAGTTTGCCGGTTCCTGAATATTGTCCAACACTATTATTCGCTCGTGTTTGCTTAAATCCTTTATCGTGTTTACCGGCGCTTTTGCCACGGCTATAAACCCCTGATGATTTTTTACCGAGGCGAAACGCTGTATGTAACTTTCCCTTACTACCAGTGGCGCCGCTTTCAGCTTGTGGGCATATTTGGTATATACCTCCGCCGCCTCTTCGCAATAAATAAAATCCGTAATTTCAATTCCCCTGTTTATAATTTCTTCGAGTATTTTTTCTGTGTCCACTGTAAACAGGCCCTCTTCCTTCATTCTCTTTTTATCTTTAAGCATTTCCATTAAATCTTTATTCATTTTGTTTTTCCTTTTCCGCGCGGGACGCTGTATTTTTCTATGGTCACCGCCATATCCCGCTTTAAGTCTTTTATTTCCAGCAGGAGATCTCCAGTTTCTGTAATGTCTTCATATTGTTTAATATACTCGCCTGTTTCTGTATTGTAAGTGCTTACGGTATATCTGCCTTCCAACAAATCAGTCACTGTCATTTCAAAGTTTTTTATCGGTTCTGGATTTGGATTGTCCCACCTGTAATTTTTATTTTTTAACCATACTCTTGCCGACTTTGCGCTTTGTATGCCACTTACAAAAACAGGAGCGAGGCGCGGATTGGCATAATCAGACACTATAATGCTGTCTATTTTCACATACCCAGTGCCTCTATTGCTCAGCATTATTTGATTTTCTCCAGCAGGAATATCTATTGTATAACTTTCTGCACACGGGGCAGTAATTTTTCCGGTATCAAAAGTATATCTGTTATCTCGCATATTTTTTGCGCTGAGAGACACTCCGAGCGTGTCTCTGGTGTTGAGTACCATAAAAAAATAATTTTCGCCCTCTACCGCTTTGAGTTTCACTGTCAATTTTATGGGGTCTTCATTTCTAAGAATCAAAACAGGATCATTTTTATACTGCTCGTAGCCTGTGCCGTATATGTTTGCAAATAAAAATCTTTTATTGTCTGTCTTGCCTGTCTGTCGAATTGCAAATTTTGACACTGGCGGTTTAGTGCCAAAAATATCTGCAGGATATATGACCACA
>SESG01003821.1_pt1 | contig 26409 bp, 19 predicted proteins | sample 3171421 | NCBI WGS metagenome assembly SESG01 (sample SAMN10866946, study PRJNA518727) | freshwater metagenome | biome: subpolar coniferous forest; feature: holomictic lake; material: water; isolation source: holomictic Lake 227, 6 m and 8 m depth | place: Canada: near Kenora, Ontario | collected...
TCTTGCATCTTGCATCCCGCATCCCGTTTCGAATACTTATCGGTTAAATTGCCCATTTCACCGATTTCTCCTATTCAATCCAATGAATTCAATAATTTTGTTTCTTTATAAACCTGATACACACAAAAACAGACATATGAGAAGAATTACATTACTATTTGCCGCCATGCTCATGGTTCTGGCAGTTGCTGCCCAGAATGAAGCAAGGCTGATGCGTTTCCCGGCAATCCATGGGAACCAGATCGTGTTTACCTATGCTGGGGACCTTTATTCGGTTGAGAAAGCAGGCGGACTGGCACGCAAACTTACCAACGATGAAAATGGTTTCGAAATGTTTGCCAGGTTTTCGCCGGATGGGAAACAGATCGCTTTCAGCGGTCAGTATGACGGAAACACTGAAGTATATGCCATGCCTGCCGAAGGTGGAATCCCCAAACGACTTACGTATACCGCAACCTTGAACCGCGATGACGTGAGCGACCGCATGGGCCCGAGCAGCATCGTTATGACATGGAGGGACAATGAAAATATTGTGTACCGTTCCCGCAAACAGTCATTCAATGATTTCAAGGGGCAGCTCTTCCTTGCAAATACCAAGGGCGGACTGAGTGAGGAGCTTCCTTTACCAGCCGGCGGTTTCTGCAGTTATTCCCCCGACCTGTCCAAACTGGCTTTCAACCGCGTGTTTCGTGAATTCCGTACCTGGAAATACTACAAAGGCGGCATGGCCGACGATGTCTGGATCTATGACTTCAAGACAAAACAGACCGAGAACATCACCAATAACCCGGCACAGGATATTTTCCCGATGTGGGCCGGCGACAAGATCTATTTCGCATCAGACCGCGACCGTATCATGAACCTTTTTGTTTACGATCTGAAAACGAAAGAGACAAAGAAAGTCACTGATTTCAAGGAATTCGACATCAAGTTCCCCTCACTGGGCGATAATGCCATTATTTTTGAGAACGGCGGATATCTTTACGTCTTCGACCTCGCAACACAGAAGTATAACAAGGTGAGCATCAGCATTTCGAATGACCTTATCACAGGCAGGAACCAGCTCAAGGATGCCAGCAAATTCATCAATTCTTCATCCATTTCGTCGGATGGCAAGCGTATTGCATTTGACGCCAGGGGAGATGTATGGACGGTGCCGGCAAAATCGGGCATCACCCGCAATATTACCCAGACAAAAGGAGTGCATAACCGTGACGTGGCCTGGTCGCCCGACGGTAAGTACATTGCTTTTATCTCAGACCGAAGCGGTGAAGACGAGATCTACATCCAGAAACAGGATGGGACGGGCGATGTGATACAACTTACGAAGAATGCCGATACCTATAAATATTCACCTGCCTGGTCGCCCGACGGGAAGAAGATCATGTGGAGCGATAAAATGCTGAGGTTGCAGTATGTTGATATTGACTCGAAGGATGTAACTGTGGTGGACCAGGCCAAAGCATGGGAATTCAACAGCTACAATTGGTCTCCCGACAGCAAATGGATAACCTATGCCTATCCCGACAAACGCAATTTCGGCATAGTGTATATTTATGATCTTGCCTCGAAAACCAAAACCCCTGTTACCGACACCTGGTATAGCTCGGGAAGCCCTGCTTTCAGCAGCGACGGCAAGTATCTTTTCTTCACTTCGAACCGCGACTTCAACCCGACTTATTCGGCCACAGAATGGAACCATAGCTACAGCGATATGACCAAGGTGTATTTCGTGACCCTGGCCAAGGCAACGCCAAATCCGTTTGCATATGAAAATGATGAGGTTGCAGTGAAGAAGGACGAGGAGAAGGACGGGACGAAAGACGTGAAGAAGGACGAGAAGAAGGACGTGACGAAAGACGTGAAGAAGGACGAAAGTAAAGACGTGAAGAAGGACGTGGTTCCCGATGTGAAGGTCGACCTTGACGGGATCATCGACAGGATCGTGGTTCTGCCAATCGATGCTTCAAATTATTTCGGACTTGCTGCGATCGGTGACAACGTGTATTATATCAAGGGTGGTCGCCGCGGTGGCGGACTCATGACCTTCAGCCTGAAGGATAAGAAGGAATCAAACCTTGGTGAGTTTTTTGGGTACGATATTTCGGCCGATACCAAGAAAATGCTTGTGATAGGCCAGGGAAAATATGCTGTGATTGATCTGCCCAGGGGAGGCAAGATAGATGTGAAAGACTGGGCGGACCTGTCGAATATGAAACTGATGGTCGACCTGAAGTCTGAATGGGACCAGATCTATCATGAAGCATGGAGGCAGATGAAGTATTTCCTGTATGCCCCGAATATGCAGGGCCTGAACTGGGAAACTGTTAAAAAGAAGTATGAGCCTTTATTACCTTATGTCAATAATCGTTACGACCTTACATACATCCTTGGCGAAATGGTTGGCGAGATCAGCATCGGCCATTCTTATGTAGGCGGCGGCGATCGCCCGGAACCGAAGAGGATCAAGCTGGGATTGCTTGGAGCAAGGCTCAGCCGGGATGCTTCGGGCTATTATCATATCGACAGGATACTCAAAGGTGAAAACTGGAACCAGGATGTTCGTTCGCCTCTTACCGAACTCGGAGTTGACGTAAAGGAGGGTGATTTCATCATTGCGGTGAACGGAAAGCCAACCAAAGACATGAACGACATTTATGAATCACTTGTGAATACTGCGGATGACCAGGTGGAGCTCACTGTCAATGCCAAGGCTTCGCCGGATGGTGCGCGCAAAACCATCGTAGTACCTGTTGATGACGAGGCAAAGCTTTACTATTACAACTGGGTTGCTGCGAATACAAAGAAAGTAAGCGATGCAACCAACGGAGAAGTGGGCTATATCCATATTCCCGACATGAGTGCCGAGGGACTTAACGAATTCGTGAAGCATTTCTTCCCCCAGCTGAACAAGCGCGCCCTGATCATCGACGACAGGGGCAATGGAGGCGGTAATGTTTCACCCATGATCATCGAGCGTCTGAACCGTGAAATGACCATGATCACCATGAGCAGGAATACCGAGCCCCAGCCGGGCCGCCTTGCCATGCAGTGGGGACCCAAATGCATTCTTATTGACAACTATTCTGCATCCGACGGGGACCTTTTCCCATATCAGTTCAAAAAACTGAAAATCGGGAAGGCTATCGGGCTGCGCACCTGGGGTGGTGTTGTAGGGATCAGGGGATCACTGCCGTTTGTTGACGGAGGTACAATGATGCGCCCTGAGTTTGCTCCTTATGATAATGATGGTAAAAACTGGATCATCGAAGGACATGGTGTTGATCCTGATATCATAGTCGATAATGACCCTGCTAAAGAATATGCAGGCGAGGACCAGCAGCTGAACCGTGCTATCGAACAGATGAAGGAAGAGCTGAAATCCTGGCCAAAGGAATTGCCGGGAGTACCGCCTTTCCCCGATAAGACGAAGTAGCGGGTAATTGAAAATTAAAGCAGCGGGAATTTTCCTGTTCGTGCTGACGAAAATCCTGATACGCGGATTTTCTAAGGCACTTACAATGAAAATTCCCGCTTTCTGAATTTTTCAACTTGCAACCTTCCTCCCTCAGTTCAAATTTTTTAGGAATTGTCAGAAACTTTTCTGAAAATCTGTATTACTTTTGCAAGGATGGCGGATTAAGAAGGAAAACTTAATCTGTAATTCTATGAAAACATTTAAAAAAATTGCCGTTTTATTTTTAATGTTACTGCCAAGCCTTGTCAAAGCGGAAGCCAGGGAAGTCCCTTTTACGCTTGATGACAGGGACAGGATGATTCGAACCGAGCAAAGGCTTGAAGCTGTTCAGGCAGAAATTAATGCACGTTTCTCGGGTGTTGACAAGCGTTTTGATCAGCTGTTCAGCTTTTTATGGGCTATCATTGGAATTTTTACAACAATGATGGTAAGTGTTTTTGGTTTCGCTTTCTGGGATCGTAAACTTTCACTCGCACCGATGAAGCGTGAAGATGAAAAACTCAAATCGGTCTTAAGAGAGTTTTCAAGGTCCCAGCCAAAACTCGCCGAGATCCTTCGTAATGCAGGAATGCTTTAAACATGCCGCTTGTCGCGTGTCACGAATCACGTGTCACGTGGCAGCATATTCCTCAATTCTCTGACCTTCTCCTCCAGTGTCATTTCCCCTTCGATCCAATGGATAAGCATACCTTGTTTTTCCATGCGGCGAAACCAGGTCATCTGCCTTTTTGCGAACTGGTGGATGGCTGTGTTCAGCAGCCTGGACATTTCTTCAAAGGTCAGTTCGCCTTCAATGTATAGCGTGATGAATTTGTATTCGAGTCCGTAAGCTTTGAGTCTTTCAGGAGGAATGCCCTTTAAGAGCAAAGCCCTCACTTCATCGACCATTCCATCTTTAAGCCGGGCACGAAGCCGGGCTGTGATTCGTTGCCTGACTATTTCCCGGCCCGGATTGATGCCGAAGAGGATGAACTGGTGATTGGTTGTTGGTGATTGGTTGTTGGTTGCTGGTTGTTGGTTGTTAGTTGCTGGTTGCGGATTCGATATTCGACATTCAATGTTCGATATTCGAAATTCATCCTGCATCCCGTATCCTGCATCTTGCATCCTCTTCCTTTCAATCTCAATCGCCCTGATCATTCTCTCCCTGTCAGTGATATCAGTGGTACTGTGCAGTTTCTTCAGACGGCTGAGTTCGTTTTTTAATTCTGAATCGCCCCTGAGTCCCATGGATGCGGCAAATTGCGGATCAGGAGGAGTTTCGGGCAGGGAATATCCTTTTAGCACCGACTCAAGGTACATCCCGGAACCTCCGCAGAGAATTGGTATTTTACCCCTTTCAGCAATGTCATGGTAAACTCTTGAGAAGTCCTTCTGGTACTCGAAAATATTATACTCAGAACCCGGCTCAGCGATATCGATCAGGTGATAAGGAACATGAGTACCCTCAACAACATAATCATCCAGGTCCTTCCCCGACCCGATATCCATGCCCCTGTATACCTGCCTTGAGTCGGCCGAAATGACCTCGCCTCCGATCTCATAAGCAAGGCGGGCAGCCACCGCGGTTTTACCGCAGGCAGTCGGACCAAGGATGACGGGCATTTGTGTCATGTACGATTTACGAATTAGGATGCGGGATGCAGGATGCAGGATGCAAGATAAGGCGCTTCGCGCCAGTAACCCCGTTACCTTGTAACCCTGTTACTCTGTTACTCTGTTACTCTGTTACCTTGTTACTCTGTTACTCTGTTACTCTGTTACTCTGTTACTCTGTTACTCTGTTACTCTGTTACCCAGTCCCCCACTTACCCAACAGCCTGGTATCCCGCATCCTGCATCCTGGATCCTGCATCCCTGATCAATCGAGTTTCTCATACACCGAATTCTGGCTAAGGTATTCCGGCACTATTTCCTTCATCTTCTTAACAATGGCCATATCATCAGGGCTCATGGTAAGTTCCACGAGTGCGTCGGTATCGGCCCGGACCTGTTCGGGATCAGATTCCCTCACCCTGGCGATCATGATCAGGGGGTGGTGAGTGGGCATCGTATTTTCCTGGAAATTCAGGAGTTCTTCGTACAGTTTCTCTCCGGGTCTGAGTCCGGTATATTCTATCATGATATCCTTGCCTGGCTCAAAGCCCGAAAGTTGTATCATCCGTTTGGCCAGATCGACGATCCTGACAGGCTTACCCATATCGAAAATAAAGATCTCTCCTCCTTTTCCAATTGCACCGGCTTCAAGAACCAGCCTGCAGGCTTCGGGTATGGTCATGAAAAACCTTGTCACCTCGGGATGTGTTACCGTAAGCGGTCCGCCTTTCTCGATTTGCTGTCTGAAGAGCGGGATCACCGAGCCGTTTGAACCAAGCACATTCCCGAAACGGGTGGTTATGAACGAGGTTTTGTTGAGTTTGTTCATAGCCTGGCAATAGATCTCGGCAATGCGTTTGCTGGCACCCATCACACTGGTCGGGTTAACCGCCTTATCCGTCGAGATCATAATGAATTTACTCACTCCCGATTCCATCGCGAGATCAGCCATAACCCGGGTTCCCTGAACATTTGTGAACACAGCTTCTCCGGGATTGGCTTCCTGGACAGGGACATGCTTGTAGGCCGCCGCATGAAAGACAATCGAAGGCCGGTATTGCTCAAGGAGAGTCCTCATCCGCAGTACATTGCAAACATTTGCAAGAATGAAATCCATTGGAACACCTCTGATCGAGGCAGTACATTCGAGGTTCAGGCTATGCAATGGGGTCTCTGCACAATCGACCAGGATCAAGCGCGAGGGCGTAAACCTTGCAACCTGACGCACGATCTCCGAGCCTATGGAGCCTGCAGCACCTGTGATCATCACAGCCTTATCGTTCAGGTACCTGCGGATGTCATCCATATCGAGTTCGATCACGTCCCGTTCAAGCAGATCTTCAATATTCACCTGCCTGATCTGTGAGAAGCTGAGCTGACCGTTCACCCATTGGATTGCAGGAGGCACAGCCAGTACCCTGGTGTTGTATTTCAGGCAGAGATCGACCATGTCCTGTTTATGAGCAGGATCAACCGGATGATAAGCGAGGATAAGCTGGGCAACAGTTCCTTCTTTTAAAAGGGGTTCGAGTTTTGAAGGCGGAAGGATATCTATCCTTTCAAGTTTTTTATTCACTTTGGCAGGATCATCATCGATAAACGCGATCACCTTGTATTTTGTCGCTGCATCACGGTCCATTACATGCTTCGCGTTTATTCCTTCCTCCCCGGCCCCGTAAATGATCACATCCACCCTTTGCCGCACCGGGTTCTGGAACTCGAGCCAGGCTATCTTGACACTCATCCTGAACAAGACCATCCCCATGGTGGTGATCAGGAACTCCAGCATGATAATGGTGGTAGGTATCATGAACCAGTGCATGGTGAACCAGGTGACGATGTTGGTGAGGCCGAAAACCATACTCCCTGCAAGCAAAGTGAGCAACACCCTTTGTCCGTCGGCCGTGCTGGTATATCTTATCAGGCCGGCATGAGTGCGGGAAATAAGAAAACTTATTCCCCTCACAGCAAGCATCCAGGGTATTAAAACAGGGAAGGGCTTTGATTCGACTGCAGGGATATCGAAGTTGAACCTCAGCAGGTATGCCAGGAAGATGGACCCCAGAACGATCATCATGTCGATGATCCAGATAACTGCCCTGGGAGTATTTCTTCGAAGTGATAAAATATTCATAGCGGGGTCAAAATTAAGGATTCCTTGCAAATGCCGCTCAGAATTCGGCAAACGTGAAATTATTAACAATAAAATTTGTATCAGCCTTGATTTTACATTACATTTATAGTCTCATATAAAGTATAATCTTATAACCAGGAGGTTTTATGAAGAAATTTTCACTTTTTTTAGTACTCCTATTCTGGTTTCATGCAAATGCTTTCAGCCAGAACATTCATATGCAGAATTCGGTGCAAAACAAAATCAACCGTGAACGCATCGCTAAAAAGTTTAACCTTCCATGCATTCTGAATGAGCAGAAGGATGAACCCAGTCAGATTCCGAAAACTTATAATGCTGCAAAACTTTTTTATACCTGGGACACCATTGTCAAAAGCGATACGCTCGGATTGTCTCAACGTGAAACACAAACCACTGATGTGGCGGGTAAAACCCTTCTTAGAAAGACTGAATCGAGGAGTGGCGCCAATTGGGTGAATTCAAGTCTTGACAGTATTGTTTATGACGCAAATGGCAATATGACCTATGATTTTTTAATGTTGTGGAGTAGCGGCAATTGGGAAAAGTATAATAAGTTTTCATTTACATATGATGCTCTGGGTGACAATCTGTCGATCAAAGAAGAGCTATGGCAGGCAGGCGGCTGGGTTAATTCATTTCAATTGATAATGACGTATGATTCCGTGGGGAATTGCCTTTCAGAAATCGACCAGGTTTGGGCCGGCGGCGCCTGGGAGAATCAGACAAAATATACTTACACCTACAGTTCTCTCTCCAAGTTGATCTTGTCGGACTATGCGATATGGAAATCCGGCGCCTGGCTTGACAAAAGCAGGAACTCCTATACTTATGATGCAAACGGGTTAAGGCTAACCTCATTGAAGGAATTCTGGCAGGGGACACAATGGGTCAACAGTTTGCGGTACACGTATTCGTATGATGCAAACGAAAATATGATTCTTTCATTTGCAGAAACCTGGGCGCAGTCTCAATGGACTAACTCAATGCGGACAATCTATTCATATGGTTCACATCTCGAAAATCTTACTTCCGTATCACAGTGGTGGAGTTCTTTCCGACAGGCCTGGGTAAACAACTACTTTTCCCAGTTGTCTTATGATGCAGACCTGAATCCCACCCAGGAGCTGTTCCAGGTTTGTGATACCATGGCAAATGTATGGGTAAACTATTACAAGGCCCGTTATGCTTACAATGCCTATGGAAACTCCGTTGACGGGATCTACGAGGTATGGGACGGTGCAAACTGGAGTCCGGGTATGGGTTACCTTTATCTTATCAGTCAGCATAATTACCTTCAGCTCGAAGTGGATATCTACCAGTATCATGCAAGTTATGCATCTCATCCTGGAGGTATTGATGAATCCACATCCGCAATACAGCTTTCTGTATATCCAAACCCGGCGACTGACAGGCTAACGGTCGAATATGCCGGATACAGACCTGGTTCTGAAGGCCTGATCTCGGTATTCAGCTCATCAGGGACTCTGGTTCTTCAGCAGTCAATGCAGGAACAGAAACAAACAATCGTTGTCGGCACACTGCCATCAGGGGTTTACCTGCTTGAATTCCGGTCGGGACGCAACCATGCGGTTAAAACATTTGTCAGGAAGTAATACTTGATTATTCCGTCAGTACGGGAACAGAAAAATAATTATTGTCAAACCTAAACATAATGGGTATGAAAAATTTTCGGCTGTTATTCATCGCTTTATGCGGTTTTTTATGTGTATCCACTGCAATCTCTCAACTGCCTGCTCCAAAAATGAATCCCTCTGAAGATATCTGGAAGTGGGACACGATTGTAGCATATAATTTGCAGGGTGAACAGCAAAGGCTCATCGAGGCATTTAATGCCGGCGGAAACGTGTCGTTAAGGCTTAACCAGCACTGGTCAAACAATGCCTGGGCTGACTTCACAAAATCAACCTATTCGTATGACAGCATCAACCGTGTCACCACCGAACTGAAACAGGCCTGGCAAAACAATGCGTGGGTCGACCTCACCCTGACCAAACTGAAAGATACAGCCGAAGGCTTCACTCTAAAAGTCATAAAAATCGTGCAGACGAACCAATCGGGCGCCTGGGTTAACACACTGAGGAACACTCATGTGATTTCCACAACCGATTTTACCTTCACAGAAACCACAGAGGAATGGCATATCAACGACTGGATCAATGTTTCAAAGCTTACTTCATGGATCGATGCTATAAATCTCAAATACGGTCAGACCTGCGAGCTGTGGAATGTAAGCGAGTGGGTGAACTCCTGGAAGGACAGCTATACCGTGAATTTGTCACTCGAGCTGCAGTCGATGCTGCACCAGGTATGGGCAGGCGGCAGCTGGACCGACAGTTACAAGAACCTTTACGCAAACGATGCCTCCGGGAACGTTCTCCAGATCATCAGGCAGCAGCACCATTCGGGCAGCTGGGCCGACAGTTCGCGTACCACCTGGACATATGACAACAACGGCAATTCCCTCACCGGAAAGTATGAAATATGGCAGACTGCTTCATGGCAGCAGGGAATCGGTAAGATGAAGGTTTATTATTCGGGTTCTTCCTATGATTATTTCCAGCAGGAACAAATTGATGACGCTCACCGTTATGTTGCAAAATATATTGCCTTCCCCAGTGGTATTACAGATTTTGTCATGGGGAATCTGGCTGTTACCATATCTCCTAACCCTGCAACAGACAAACTTACAGTAAGCGTTAAAGATTTTAAGAATAGTATGCGGATGACAGTGTACGATATCCATGGCCGGCTCAGGCTTGTGATGCCCCTGCTGTATGAAAAAACGGAAGTGGACATCAGTAAACTGGAGAGTGGGATATATATAGCGAGACTTATTTCCGAAAAAGGCACATCAATCACAAGATTTATTAAAAAATAGGACCAATTTATGAGAACAATTTTATGCACAGCATTAGTTTTACTGGTCATTCTACCCCCGGCCGTAGCCCAGCATACAACGACTCCCGGGCTTGCCGATCCCATGCAAAAGGCCTTCAGTAAAAACGAACTGTTCAATCCTAAAACCTCAGTCTGGAACTGGGATACAATAACCTGGTTCGATTCACTTGACGCTAAGTATGTCAGGCATTTTCAGAATTTCGATTCCAATGGGAAGCTGCTTGCTTCCACTACGCAGTACGGAACCACCGGATCCTGGGTCAACAGTTCAAGATATTCGTACACCTATGATGCATCAGGCATGCCTCTTACTGTGCTTTATGAAAGCTGCCAGTCGGGAGCCTGGATCAATGTTTCAAGGAATTCCACCGTTTATAATGCATCGGGGAACCTTGTGGCAGGGCTTTTTGAATTGTGGCAGAACAATGCCTGGGTCAATTCCTACAGGTACAGCTGCACTTACGATGTTTCGGGGAAGATGCTCAGCGAACTCGATGAAGTTTGGCAGAACAATGCCTGGGTGAATTCTTCAAAATACATCAACGACTGGGACAACAGCGGGAATCTTCTCAACAGCCTCCTTCAGACCTGGAACAGTGGGGCCTGGGAGGATTACAGGCAATCTACATATCAGTACGACGCATCCGGGAACATGATTGAATTTATTGTCAGTCAGTGGGCAGTGGGGGCTTGGGTAAATGTGAACAAGGACACCTATACCTATGATGGGAATAGCCAGGTGCTGACAGTGATTCTGCAGTATTGGTCCGCGAATGCTTGGGTGAACAGTGTAAGGGTTCTTTATACCTGGTCGCTCAGTGGTAAAATCAACAGCCTTACACAGGAAAGCTGGAGCATCGGCACACAGTCCTGGGTCACTGCCTCACGCACGCTTTATAATTACGATTCATCAGGAAATCTTGTCCTCAATATGAATGAAACCTGGGACCAGGCGCAGTCAATCTGGCTTGCCTATTCCAGGAAAACATACACCTTTGATGCGAATGGTAATTCTTTAACGGGGAAATTTGAAATATGGGAGAACGGGGGATGGGTCCCCGGAAACGGTATGCTTGAAATATTTGAGCAGGGAAGCCCGATCTTCAGCTTTGGCTCAGTCTACCGATATTTTGCGAGTTTTATATTGAGGCCCGAAGGGATTGGAGAGAATGACTGTTATGCAGGGAAGCTGACTGTTTACCCGGTTCCGGCTGTGAAGGGTATCACTGTAGATTACAGGGATTACAAGGAAGGTGAAGATCTGCAGATGACTGTGTATGACAGCCAGGGCCAGCCCGTTCTTGAACAAACAATCCTCTGTGAAAAAAGCATGGTGGATATCAGCTCCCTCGGGAGCGGGCTCTATTTCATCAGGATTGTTTCCTCCAAAGGCACATCCACGGCAAGGTTCATCAAAAAGGGGATGTAGGCGCGGGTTCAATTTTGAAAATTGAATAAAACATATGAACACCCGGCCGAAAGGCCGGGTATTTTTTCTACATTTGCTTTTTCGGCTGAACATTCAAAAATCGCTATAATGAAAAATACAGCTTTTACAAAGTTCCATGAGGCCATGGGAGCCAAGATGGTTGAATTTGCAGGGTTTTATATGCCTGTGCAGTTTGAAGGAGTCAATGCCGAACACGAAACCGTGCGCAAAGGCATTGGAGTGTTCGATGTATCTCATATGGGAGAATTCTGGGTAAGGGGCCCCAAAGCACTCGAATTCGTGCAGTCAGTCACTTCGAACGATGCTTCGAAACTGGTCCCGGGCAAAGTACAGTATTCCTGTTTCCCTAACGGACAAGGCGGAATTGTTGATGACCTCCTGGTATACAAGGTCGATGACCTGACCTATCTCCTTGTGGTGAATGCCTCAAATATTGACAAAGACTGGGCATGGTGCAATAAGAACAATAAAGCAGGAGCCGAACTGTACAATGCTTCAGATGAAACCTCCCAGCTTGCGGTTCAGGGTCCTCTTGCCTTGCAGGCCATGCAGAAACTCACCGATACCAGGGTGACCGACATGGAATATTACACGTTTAAGACACTGACTTTTGCCGGGGTTAAAAATGTGATCTTTGCAACAACAGGATATACAGGCTCAGGCGGATGTGAGATCTACATGCAGAACGCTGATGCCGCTAAGATATTTGAAGCTGTTTTTGAGGCAGGTAAGGAATTCGGGATAAAACCTATCGGACTGGCAGCACGCGACACCCTCCGCCTCGAAATGGGTTATTGCCTGTACGGTAATGATATCAATGACACAACTTCTCCTATTGAAGCCGGACTGGGCTGGATCACCAAGTTCGCCGATTACAAGGATTTCATCGACAAGGCATTCCTCCTGAAGCAAAAGAACGAGGGAGTTAAACACCGCCTGGTAGGGTTTGTAATGGATGAAAAAGGAATCCCCCGTCATGGCTATGATATTACCGATGCCGCCGGGAACAAAATAGGAGAAGTCACCTCGGGAACTATGGGGCCATCGGTCAAAATTCCCGTTGGAATGGGCTATGTGCCTTCAGAACTATCAAAGGAAGGATCAACCATTTACGTCAAAGTACGCGAAAAAGTATTGAAAGCCCACGTGGTAAAGTTCCCGTTCTATAAAGGGTAAAGTATACTAAGGGAGATTTGGAAACGTTAATATTAATGGATGCAAGATACAAGATGCAAGATACAGGATGCAAGATGATAGAAAAAGTTTATCCTGCATCCTGCATCCCTCATCCAGCATCTTGTATCTGGTATCCTGCATCTTTAAAAGCAAATTCATATGAAAAGAACCATGAATAAATTGAAATCAATCGGGTGGACATCTGTCATAATGATCACCCTGGTAATTGCGATGGGTCTCGGAACCGAGAGCTGCAAGTCAACAGGCAAAATGTCCAAAAAAGAAAGGAAAGCACAGATAGAGGTTGCCAAAAAGGAGCTTGGAGCCATTATTGCCGGCACCTCGGGACTTTCACTGGCACAACAGGAAAAACAGGTCAACGATATCATCAATAAAAAACTGAACGACCCAACGGTAAACGGACTTGTTGTCGAGGCTCAGCAGGCTATTAAAAAAGCTTATGCCGAAAGAGATAAACTGCATCAGCAGAAGATCGACGCGGCCAAAGCCGAACTGAACGATATGTTGCAGAACAAAGACGGCAAATCGGCTGCAGATCTTCAGACGCAGCTTAACGCCATCAAGGCTCAGAATCTGAACGATCCGGAAATCACCGATCTTATAGCCAAAGTGCAGGTCATGATCGACGGAATGAACAACAAGCCATCGCTTCCGATGAAAACACAGCTCGAAAATGCCTTCCAGGGTATTGCTGATGCAGCCCAGAGCGGAAACCTTACCCAGGCTGACAACCTCATCAAGAATACCCTGCAGTATTTCACCGATCCTGATGCCCCGGTCCTGATCATCATATACCGCCAGGGTGCTACGGTCGATTACGACAAACCTACCACCATACAGCGATACCTGAACTTCTGCAAAGACCAGAAGAAGAGCATGAATGCAGTGGATGCAATTCAGCAGGAAGCGACCGGAAAAATTAAAGAACTTGACCTGATTAAAAAGTAAAGACATGAAGAAATTCTTAGCGTTGACCATATTTGCAACCCTGTTTGGAACAGGATTGCTGGCACAGAACCAGGCCCCTGTTGAAATCACTCCTGACCGTAAAAAGGCCATCGACAGCCTTGCCCTTGAAAAGGTAAAGGACCTTTCGAAGTATATCAGCATCATTGGTGATAAAGCCACCCAGTGGAGTGAAGCACAGCGGGTGATCGAACGTGCCTGCGAGCTGTTCATGGATGGAAGCGAGATGGGGGTAAGCTCTATCAGCCGCCCCGACCAGGTTACCAATTACAAGATTCGCGAATATTTTGACCGCCTGATGCAGCTTAACTATTCAAAGGTTGTGATCGACTGGTATAAAATTCAGTATGTAAGCGACCTTGAACGCCAGCCCGACGGCACTTTCGTTGGGGTGATCACTGTGTACCAGAAATTCCAGGGTTACGACAAGGAAAAAGGACTGGTTTACGAAGACACCACCAAGAAAGACATCACCATTTATGTCAAGCGCAAGGAAACACAGATCGGGGGCCGCCTGATCGGCTTCTGGGATGTAATGCTTGGCGACATCAGGGTAAAAGAAACCTCCAAAAAGTAAACCTCTGCGAACCCTGATCCTTCTTTTCGCGTTTCTGGCGCCGGTAATTGTCTTCGGACAAAACAAACTGGGCAACTTTGACGGGGATGAAACCGTATTTTATGCCCAGACCAAGCAGGTGAACCAGTTCTTCCGCCGTTTTAACGGGGAAGAAGATAACAAAGGTAACCGCCTCTACCCCGGGCAGAGCGGTTACCACGACCTTAAAGCAAGGCGTAAGTACCTCGCCATTCTTTTCGACCAGGAAAGCCCGCTGGTAAATCCTGGTTTGAAATCGGTCTTCATCGACGAGGTGCTGAATAAAAAAGCCCCTGTCCTGCTTGATTTTCATGCAAAGGACTGGTTCAGTGAAATATCCGCCACCTTTACCTGGAAAAAACAGACCGTCAATATAATCCTTTATCTCAGGATAGAACAGCAGAACGAAGGTTACAAATGGGTGATCTCTAATGTTTTCTGCGATAAATTCAATATGTACTTCACGCATGTTGGCGATACCACCAACCTCAAATTTTTTCTGCATCCCATGAGCCATGAGGTCGACTTCATGAATATCCACAAGGCGCTTGAGGATACCAAAAACATTGACTATTACCTCGACCGGAACTATGTGCCCGATTACCTTGCGCTTTTTGTTTCGGAACTGAAAGAGGGAAACCTTAAATTTGTTTCGGTCAACAATGTCAAGTTCCATGTGTTCCAGGTACCGAACTGGTATTTCGAAATCTCGTTTTTCAACCGTAACAGCTATAATTCAGGCTGGCTAATCTCGAATCTCGTGCATCTCTCGCCTGGAGACAAAAATGACTTACTGAAGCATTATACACATAGCAATTAGGAAGATGAGAACCTTTTTACAGAGTACCCTGGTCATTATTTTAATTCTGGCCTTCGGCGGATTTGTCAGTCCCGGGGCCATGGCCCAGTCGACCAGCAAGACCACGACAAAGAAAACGACGACCCAGGGCAAAACCACTTCGACCAAGTCGGGAAGCAAGACCACCGCCAAGACGGGGAGCAAGGGGACCAGCAGTCCGCAGTACTCAAAAACCGGGACAAAACAACAATCAGGGAAGGGCGGCAGCAAGGCCGGCGCCAAAGATGCGCCAAAACCCGGGGCATTACCATCCGATAAAATTGATCCTTTGCGCGAGCAGGCGACCGGACTGGTAAAATTCTTTGAGAGCACTCTTAATTTCCTGGCCGATAAATCGAATACGGTACAGGACAAGCAGGTGATCATCAACGAAAGCTATCTGAAGTTTTTCTGGGACAGTGAGGTTCAGATCGAGGACGATCTTGACAAACATCTTGTGCCTCTTTATAAGGACGTTCAGGCTTATCTTACCGATGTGGATTTCTTCTTCAAACAGGCTAAGTTTACTTACAATGTCCAGGACCTCAGCGTAATGACCAACGAGCTCGGGAACACTTTTTTTAAGGTGACCTGTAACCGCAACATCACCGGGATCAATCTCAACGGCGACAATGTGAATAACAACCAGGTGAGGTACATCGAGATCAATTATGATGAGAGCAAGCAGCAGCTGAAGATAGTCAGCATATATACCACAAAACTCAACGAAAAGGACGACCTCAGGCATTGGTGGAACGGTTTATCCCAGGGATGGCAGCAGAAACTGGGAAAGAGCTTCCAACTGGGTAATGGCCTCACACTTGGACAGGTGAGTTCATACAACGATACAACAGCCACGGTGGCAGGCCAGCCCGTGCTCATCGACCAGGATGCTTATTACAGGGGACTCACCCAGATCGTAGGCCTTAAAACACTTGATCTTTCAGGCGATGTGATGATATCCGATCTCAGTCCGCTGACAAAACTCAGCGCCCTGGAAGAAGTAAACCTGAAAGGAACTCCCATCAGCGATCTCATGCCCCTCAGGAACCTGAATAACCTGAAGTCGCTGAATATCTCGAATACCTCGGTAAGCAGCCTCGAACCGCTGCATTACTGCACTCATATTCAGCAGCTGTTTATCAGGGGAACCGGGGTCCCCGATCTTGGGGAACTGGTTAATTTCCCCGGACTTTCGGATCTCGATATCAGTAATACCAAAATTAAATCATTAAGCCCCATACAGGATCTGACGTTTATCGATGATCTCAGGCTCTCAGGAACTGCCGTTACTGATCTTTCACCAATCAAGGGCCTGGTCAAACTGGAGCTACTGAACATCTCATCGACTGGTGTCAGCGACCTTTCGCCACTCAAAGATTTTAATGACCTGAGAATACTGATGGCCGACAGCACAGAGATCAGCAGCCTCAAACCACTGGACGCCATGGCATCTCTTCAGAAGGTCTATTGCGATTATTCAAAACTGCCGAAAGCCGAAGCCATTGAGTTCATGATCACTCATCCGGCGACCAGCCTGGTGTTTGAATCGGCAGCCCTCACAAAATGGTGGAGCGGCATGACCCCCGATTGGCAGAGCCTGCTGAACAATTTTACCGAACTCAGTAATCCTCCCACAAAAGAACAACTGCACAGGCTGATCCTGGTCGACAGTCTGAATGTGACAGGGAGGATGAATATCAAAAGTCTGGAAGCCGCTTCCATGCTGAGCCTGCTCCGGGTGCTTTACGCCTCCTCGACAGGAGTGAGCGACATCACTCCCCTAAAGAACCTGATCAAGTTACAGGTCCTATTCCTGAACAATACTTCTGTAAGCAGCCTGGCGCCTCTGAGCGTACTGCAGAACATCAAAGTGATCAGTGTCGAAAATACCCCGGTGGCCGACCTTTCCCCACTTGACGGGATGGAGAACCTGCATTTCGTGTATGCCGACAACAGCCAGGTTGTGCTGAAGGAAGCCAACCGCTTCCTTGACAAAACTCATGCTTGTTTGCTGATCTTCCAGTCCTTCGAAAATAACAACTGGTGGAAAGGCCTGAGCAAAGCCTGGCAGGATGTGTTTACAGGCGCACTGAACGTGAAAGGTACTCCAAACAAGCTACAACTCCAGGAGATTGCCAACCTTGATGAGCTCAGTATAAGCGAGAATTTTTCGATTTTCGACCTTACCCCGCTTCAGAAACTTTCAAGGCTGACCAGCCTGACTTTTACAGGGACTACCGTAAACACACTTGAGCCTCTGCGCAGTATGATCACCCTCGAAACCTTGAATTGCGAGAAAAATCCCATCGTTGATCTTACACCTGTTGCAGGCCTTCCAAAACTTACAGATCTTGACTTCAGCAGCACCCAGGTCAAGGAGCTTGAGCCTATCCAGGCCATGACCCAGCTGACCAGCCTTAAATTCAGCGGTACGCCGGTGACAAGGACCAAGTACATTGCCGGGCTTGTAAATCTCAGCGTGCTTGAGTTTTACAACACAAAGGTTAGCAGTCTCGACGATCTTGATGCCCTAAGGAAGCTTACATCACTAAAGATTTTCAGGACAAACATCTCCCAAAAGAAAGTGGATAAGTTCAAGATGACTCATCCGAAGTGTGAAGTTGTATTTTATTAGATACATGATGCAAGATGCAGGATTCCTGCCATCCTGCATCTTGCATCCCGCATCCTGCATCCCATGAAAAAAACCATTGAGGTATGTTTCACCCCTAAGCTGTTTGCCGACATTATCACGAAGGATAACTACATCGTCGTGCTTGCCGATATCCTCAGGGCTACTACCAGTATTTGTGCGGCTTTTGAGAATGGTGTACAAGAGATCATCCCGGTAGCCAGCCTGGAGATTGCAAAGGAATATAAAGACAAAGGATTCCTTGTCGCCAGCGAACAGGATGGTAAAAAACTTGACTGGGCCGATTTCGGAAATTCTGCTTTTAACTTTTCAAGGGAAGCTGTGGCAGGAAGGACCCTGGTTTACTGCACCACCAACGGGACCCGGGCTATTGAGATCGCCAAACATGCGCAAAAGATTGCAATGGGGGCGTTTGTGAATATTTCTGCTTTATGCGGATGGCTGGTTGAAGAAAACAAAAACGTGGTGATCCTTTGTTCCGGATGGAAAAACAAGTTCTGCCTTGAGGATTCACTGTTTGCCGGAGCTCTTACCGAAAAGCTTCTGGCGATACCAGAGTTCACCACTTGCTGCGACAGTGCGCAGGCTTCGATGGATCTCTGGCGTTGCGCCCGCACTGATATCAAATCATATCTTGAAAAAGCCGCTCATCGTCACAGGCTGGAGAAGCTTGGCCTTGACGATGTGATACCTTACAGCTTCGAACCCGATTCAACAAGGGTTGTTCCTGTTTACCAGGGAGGAGTGATCCTCGATCAAAATGCATCTTTGATATGAGACATCACTGCTTAGTCCTGCTTCTCGGAATTATCCTGGCCCTGGGTGGGTGCGGAAAAAAAGAGGAGAGGATCACCAGCCTGAAAATGCTCCAGGGAGGGAAAACTTTTGCAGTGCCAACCGGGACTGCTGCCGACCAGATGGTGCTCAAGCGATTTCCGGATGCAAAACTGGAATATTACAACGGAGTACTCGACTGCTCCATTGCCGTAAGGGACGGAAAAGCCGATGCGGCAGCCTATGACAAGCCTATCCTGAAAAATATTGCGGCCAAAAACCCGGGGCTTGTGGTCCTTGATGAAGTCATCATGGACGACAGCTATGGTTTTGCCGTGAAGCAAGAGGATAAGGAACTCAAAGCCGCCATCGACCAGGTACTTGATGAAATAAAAAAGAATGGTACTTATGAAGCCATGAGCAGGCGATGGTTCCCAAGCCAGGGGGGGCCAGCTCCCATGCCGGTAATACAGAATGATGGAAGCAAGGGCGAACTCAGGTTTGGTACCGCAGCCGTGACAGAACCTATGTCGTTTTATGATGCCGGCAGGCAGATCGTGGGATTCGACATCGAGTTTGCTTCCTATATAGCGAAAAAACTTGGAAAGAAGCTGGTTGTCAGCGATATGGAATTCGGAGCAATGATCCCGGCCCTTATATCCGGCAAGGTCGATATGATAGGAGCAGGGCTTTCGATCACTGCAGAGCGGGCCAAGAAAGTGCTGTTTTCTCAGCCATATTACCTGGGAGGACTTGCCGTCATCGTTGCAGGGAACGTTTCCCCCGGCAAGGAAGCGATTTCCGCTAAAAAGAAAGGCCTGATGCAAGAAGTCGGCGATATAGCCGACAAACGCATTGGAGTGCTGCTGGGCAGTATTCACGATGCTTATGCCACAAAAACTTATCCGAAGGCAGAGATCCTGGAGTACCAGAACCTGAGCGATATGCTTTTTTCACTAAATTCCGGCAAGGTCGATGTGGCTTTTATTGACCAGTCTGCTTTAAAAGAAGTGTTTGCCAAAAATCCAGGGCTGGGTGTCCTCGAAGATGCTCTCTTCACCGTATCTATTGCGGCCGGCTTCAACAGGGAGAATGACCATTTGAGAAAGCAGTTCAATAGTTTTCTTGAAAAGATCCGGGCCGATGGAACGTATGCTGATATGCATGAACGCTGGATGGTCAAAGGAATTGAGGTGATGCCTGAGATTGAGAAGCCTTCCAGGGTTTCGGGAGTGCTGAGGGCAGGTGTCGTGAGTGACCTGGGGATGCCCATTTCGATGATCAAAAACGGGCAGTTAACAGGGTTTGATATTGAGCTGGGGAAACGTTTTGCTGCTTATATTGGCAGGGAATATGAGCCGGCCGACATGCCTTTCGGCAGCCTTCTTGCCTCGGTTTCTACCGATAAGATCGATATTATCACCAGCTCCCTGATGATCACCGAGGAAAGGAAAAAACAGATTGACTTCAGCGATCCCTATAATGAATCGGGAGTAAGTGTGATAGCCGCCAAAAAGAACCTGGCATCGTTTGCTGGTGATCTCTCATCCGCAGACAGCAGGACGTTTTTAAAAAAGATCAAAGACAGTTTCTACAGCAACATTATATATGAGAATCGTTATAAGCATATCCTTAACGGACTGTATGTGACTATTCTTATCTCTATTCTTTCAGCCCTGTTCGGGACCCTGATCGGGGCCCTGGTATGCTGGATGAGAATGTCGAAAAACAGATTTCTTTCGGGTACAGCCTCAGCCTATATTACTCTTCTCAGGGGCCTGCCGGTACTTGTTCTGCTCATGATCATCTACTATATAGTCTTCGCCTCGGTGAACATCAATCCCGTATTTGTCTCGGTAGTGGCATTCGGGCTCAACTTCGGGGCTTATGTTTCGGAGATGTTCAGAACTTCGATACAGGGTATAGACAAGGGGCAGAAGGAAGCTGCTATCGCTGGAGGCTTCACGGGTTTCCAGGCCTTCAGGTTCATTATCCTGCCGCAGGCTCTCAGGTCGATTCTCCCCGTTTACAAAGGTGAGTTCATTTCACTGGTCAAGATGACCTCTATTGTAGGTTACATAGCCGTGCAGGACCTGACAAAGGCCAGTGACATTATCCGAAGCCGGACCTTCGACGCCTTTTTTCCGCTGATCATGGTAGCTATAATGTATTTCGTGATTGCCTATAGTTTGACCAGGCTGCTCGACCTGGTCGAGGTTTCAGCAGATCCAAGGAAAAAGCGCAGGAACCGCAGGAAGGAGGGAATCTCATGATCCGCACCGTCAATCTCTCGAAACACTTTGGTGAGCTGGTCGTTTTAAAAGACATCAGCACCAGGATCAGTAAAGGGGAGGTGATTTCGATCATCGGCCCTTCAGGCACAGGAAAGAGCACTTTTCTACGATGCCTGAACCTCCTTGAAACACCCACAGGCGGAGAAATTTTTATTGACGAAATCCCCCTCCTCGATAAAAACACAGATGTACCTAAGCTGAGGCAGAGGATGGGCATGGTGTTCCAGGGTTTCAACCTCTACAATCATCTTTCGGTTCTCGAAAACCTGAGCATTGGCCCCGTTAAGCTGTTAAAGAAGAGCCGGGCTGAGGCAGAAGCCAGGGGAAGAGAGCTTCTGAAGCTGGTAGGGCTGGCCGAAAAAGCCGGGAGTTATCCTGATGAGTTGTCGGGCGGACAAAAACAGCGTGTTGCGATTGCCCGCTGCATGGCCATGGATCCGGAGATCCTGCTGTTCGACGAACCCACATCCGCCCTCGATCCAACAATGGTTAGCGAAGTTCTCGCTGTCATCCGCAGGCTTTCAAAAGAAGGAATGACGATGGTGATTGTGACCCATGAGATGGAATTTGCACGGAGTACATCAACAAGGGTGTTTTACATGGATGAGGGCATTATTTACGAAGAGGGCCCTCCAGCCCAGATCTTCGACAATCCTCAGAAAGAAAAGACCAGGACCTTCATTAACAGGATACGCAGCCTGGAGAGAAGGATAACCAGCCCCGGTTACGACCTTTATGCCATACAGGCCGAGATGGAAGCTTTTTGTGAGAAACACCAGGTCTCGAAAAAGGTCAGTGGTTATGTGACCCATATAACGGAGGAACTGCTTTTACTTCAGAAGGACTTCAGCGACATCAGCCTGGAACTGTATTATTCAGAGAAGGACAGCAGTCTGAACCTGGTCTGCGGAAGTGCTGGTGCGTCGTACAATCTTTTTGAAGATGAAAGCGAGGAGAGCCAGCTGGGGATCATGCTCATCAGGGGCCGTTGCAGCAGTGTGGAATACAGGTATGAAGGCAACAGGAACATTCTTACCCTGAAGCTGAAGGAATCCCTGCAGTAAGATCTTCTTCCCTCCATTGTTGCAGGTGTGACTGAATGTATTCCACAACCTGCTTCTGTTCGTTTTTTCCTTGTCCGCCAATGCTGAGAGGCGCCCCGAAAGCGATGCGTATCGGCCTCCTCCTCCGGATTTTTCCGAGGTATTTTGTGTATTTTCCGTTGGCCCAGAAATCGGTGGTGATAGCGACAGGGATCACCTGGACACCTGCACGCAAGGCAAGTTTGACCCCAATAGAGTTGAATTCGGCAGGGATGAATTCGGTTCGCCTGGTACTCTGGGGGAAAATGATCACCGAGATCCCGTGCGAGAGCCTGTCAAGACCCTGTTCCATCATGATCCCGAAGTCTTCCCTTGGATGGTTACGGCTGAGCACGATGGGGTTGCGCGAGCGCATTACGTCACTGAATGCAAAATGTCTCACCAGGGCATCTTTCACGACGAAAGTAGTGTCTTTAAGAGGCTGGATGATACCCGGGAAAATCATGGTTTCGAGGGTGCTCATGTGGTTACTAAGGAAGATCACAGGGCCCGGGCAGTTTTTTATATGATCCAGCCCGGTGATTTTAAAGCGCCCGCCGCAGTTCTCGATCAGGTCAAAGATCTCATGTGAGGATGAAACCCAGCGGGCTGTATCATACAGACCGCGGCGTGCCTCACCCCGGGTTGCAAAGACGATGCTGACAAAGCGTGTTTGGAAATAGATCCTGGTATTCAGCAATATACGGTCAAGAAGGTGCCGAGGTGTATCAGCCGGCGTGACATATTCATCGGAGCTGATTAAAATCCGGGTTAAACGATCATGTACTTCCATCCTTCGCCTTTCAAAACCTCGGCAAAAATACAAAATTCACTATGAATTTTTCTGAGCGAAAGCCTGTTTTCTTTCAGTCGCGTACACAGCGAACTGAAAACCCGAAGCCCTCAAGCCATGCTATGCTAAAGAACGTTGCATCGTCTTTATTCATCTGACAGAACCATGCCAGGTAGCTGCCTGATGTTGTCGACATCCACCATGCACCACCTTCATTGATTGCGGTAAAAACACCCTGGTCGTCACGACATCCTCCCGGAAGTGCCGTAAATCCTGTTTCATTGGTTGCTCCCATGTTTGGGCTTTGCCAATGAGCAGAGCCTGTTTCTTTAAGTTTGCCTCCTGCAACAGTCTTGCCCCCTATTAAATTGATCATAAGGTCCCATTCGGTATTGCCTGGTACATGCCAGCCGGCCGGGGCAATGTTGCGGGTATCTGCTATAGCATAAAAATTATACAAGCTGCCATAGATGGTATGAAGATTTCCGCTATTGTCATAATTGCAGTATGCCCCTGTTTTCGCCTGGTTCCACCCCGATGCAGTAGTGACGTTTGTGATATTCTCCCCGTTGCGATACTTGGTTGTTTTCAGGTTTTCGGCCATCCATACCTGCATTCCGATCTGGATGATACGGTAATGATTGTTTTCGATATCGGTTATCGTTGAATCCAGGGTAGCCATATTGAGGATGGAGCCATACCCTGTGCCGTTGCTGTTAATTGCGAACGCTCTTACATAATAGGTCGTTTGTCCTTTCAAACCCTTTATTGTACCTGAGTAAAATCCTGCTCCGTTACCTGATACGATGGTATCGTTCTGGATTGTGGGATTCTGAGTTGAACTGCTCCAGCAGAAACCACGTTTAGTGACAAAGGTTCCTCCGTCACTTGTTATATTCCCGCTGAGTTTGGCTGTGCTGAGAAGAACGTTGCTGAAAGCGGTGGTCGTAAGTACCGGAACAGGCCCGGCAACAGGGGCGTCCTCGGTTTTCTTCTTGCAGGCCTGGGAAAGAAGTAAACTGATAAAAAGAATAATAAAGAAAGCAGTGGTTAAATAGCGATTCATGAGTGGGATTTTATACAAAGTACGCATAAAATCAGATCACTTATGCAAAATCTGAAGAAAGTCCGGCGCTGGAAATATTCTTTAAGCCTGATCTGATATCCGAAAAAAATTGTAATTTTCGATGCTGCAGGACAAGGGAATATTGATAATATATCCAGGTTAACCTGGTGGCCTGCAAACAACCAGCCATGCAGAAACCAAATTTCACAACGATGAAGCTAAGCATACGATTCAGCCAGATCAGCAGGATCCTGGTATTGCTGTTTTCCGGACTTACAGTTTGCACACAATTGCAGGCGCAGGACATGCTAACAGTCAGTGGGCAGGCCTTACCTGAATACCAGGCTAAAGGCAGTTCAGTGGATACGGCCAAATCCTCAGACACAGCCAAAGCCAGGGTTAAGCCTCCGAAGAAGAAGATCAGTATGAAGGATACCCTTGACCACCAGCTCGACATGAGCGACTATCTTATCAATATGCATGGTTTCGTTCCATGGCCGGTGATCATAAGCGAACCTTCGTTGGGGAACTTCGGGTTGGCTCTCGCCATTGTATTCATCAGTCCGAAAAAATCTGCAAAAAAAGAGGAGCAGTTTCATTTTCCTGACATTACCGGGGTTGCCGGCATGTGGACGCTGAACAACACCTGGGGCGTGGGGGCAACCCGCCAGGGAACATTCCCCAAGATCGGGATGAGGTATACCGTGAGCGCAGCGTATGCCGACATTAACATTAATTTTTACAGGAACTTTCCCCGGATTGGGGAAAAGGATATCCTTTTCAAGCTTAAAACCATTCTGGGTGTTCTCGACATTAGCGAGAATCTTTACAAGAACAAATTCTTCGTAGGGGTAAATTACACGTTTGCAAATGTAAATGTGTCCACCAAGTTTCCTGACCTCCCCGATTCAATCTTCAATCAGAATCCCAGTACAACCAAGAATTCAGGTCTGCTTGGTCTTTACCTTGAATGGGATTCACGCAACACTATATTTACACCAGATAAAGGCATCCGTACCAAGGCTTCGTTCGGAATTGGCCGTCAGTGGACAGCCAGTGATTTCGACTATGAGAAAAGCGAGGTGTTCATCAACGGGTTCATACCCTTGACGAAGTGGTGGGTTTGCGGATTAAGGGCCGACTGGCAGTGGGCTGGGGGCAATACCCCGTTTTACCTTCTTCCCTATATCAAGATGAGGGGTATAGGCGCCATGGTATACCAGGGCGACCAGGTACTTCAGTTTGAGACCGAGCAGCGTTTTGATGTAACCCTCAGGTGGAGTGTCCTCGGATTTGCAGGTGTTGGTAAAACCTTCAGCAGTTCAAAATACCTCGAAGACCCCACCTGGCATGTAGCCGGGGGTGCAGGATTCCGTTACCTGCTTTCAAGGATCTTCAGGATGAGGATGGGCGTTGACCTTGCAGTAGGGCCAAATACCTTTGCATACTATATTGTGCTGGGGCATTATTGGAATTAGTTGTTGGTTGTTGGTTGTTGGCGATTGGTTGTTGGTTGTTGGTTGCTGGTTGTTGGTTGTTGGAGGATTTTTCCTGTTCGTGCTGACGAAAATCAGCTGAAATCCAAATCATCACGACTCTGATCTGATATAGTATCCGCAGATTTTCTAAGGTACTCACATGAAAAAATCCCCCAATCCCTAATCCCCAATCCCAAATCCCCAATTTTCCAATTCCCGAAACTTTATCCCTCCATCCCTCGTATAAGAGTCATTATTAGTAAATGGATAAAGAAGAACAAGATATAAACCTGATAGAGAAGTTCCTGAAAGGCGAGCTCACTCATAACGAGGCCGTGGATTTTGAAACCAGGGTGGATGAAGATCATGAATTTGCCAGGAAATTAAGGCTCAGGAAGACTTTCCCATCTCTTTTCAATGCCCAGGGACACGATGCCATTGTAATGGATGTAGATGCAAAACCCGAAGAGGCAGAGCCTGTCAGAAAAGTACGAAAACCCGTCAGCAGGCGCCTCCTTTGGCTCGTTGTGGCATTAGTGCTGCTTGCTGCAGGAGGGTTCGTTGCTTTTTATTTCATCCTCCCACTGACCTGGTCGTCGAAACACCCGGCAATCCAGGTGAAGCCATCCTCTCTGACATCCGCAAATAAAAAAAACCTGCAGCTTAAGCCAGCCCCTCCCTCATCCGCAGTAAATAAGCAAGCTGCAATACCGGTAACTGCCGCCCAGACGACAACGCCCATACAAACGCCGAAAACTGAGGTGAAACCTCAGCCGGCAGGCAGACCGCAAGCTGTTGAATTGATACTCCCCATCGATAATGAGGTCGTGAGCCGCGGACAGGATGTGGTTTTCAGGTGGAAGTTGCAGACCGATACGTTCACAAACTTTTACCTGATCTCATCAGCCAATAACAAACTTGCATGGTGGAGGGGTGTTAAGCCCGGCGTCAGGGAGCTCACTATTCCTGCCATTAACTTCAAGCCAGGGAACTTTTACTGGTATGTCGGCAGGAAAGAATTCAGGCGTACCCTCATTGTGGCGGATATTTAGCGGGTGAATAGATCCAGGAT
>SESG01011629.1_pt1 | contig 26374 bp, 25 predicted proteins | sample 3171421 | NCBI WGS metagenome assembly SESG01 (sample SAMN10866946, study PRJNA518727) | freshwater metagenome | biome: subpolar coniferous forest; feature: holomictic lake; material: water; isolation source: holomictic Lake 227, 6 m and 8 m depth | place: Canada: near Kenora, Ontario | collected...
TAATAAATTAATCCGTAAGCTTGACATTTTATCAATCGGCTGTATGGTTTTTCGTCTTTAAATTTAGATTCCACCTGATTCCAGATCTCCAGAATTATCTCATCCCCTTTTTGCCTTAAACTGACCAATTCTTCCCAATTTCGTGTAGTTGTGTTTTGATGAATTTTCTGAGTTGATTTATATTCCTTAAAAACTTCGTAATGTACTTTAACTTTGGCAATAGTTGGATTGTAAATAGGTAGACCACCATTTCTAAGTCGCTCATTTTCTCCATCTATCACACACTTTCCCCAATGTAACAAAGCAGCTTCAGTACTTAAATCAGGAACGGTATGCACGTTTGGATCAAGTTGGTAAAAAATCTTATGCTCTTTTTTTATGTCTCCACGAATAATGGAAAGATTAAAGACCTGAATAAAATGTGAAATGTATAAGCGGGCATTGTGGACAATTTGCTGGTAACGTTTATTTGCAGAAACCTGGCTTTCAAGTGTTTGTTGATATTGAACCAACTGTTTTTCGAAACCGTTAAGGTATGTTTTTGCTTCGTGGATGGTTTTGTATAAAACTACCTGCTCTCCATAGTTTTGTTTATCGGCGAGTTGAATTGCAGTACGCAAAGCACGAAGGCGTGCCTGATCAGTATTTGGGAGTCGACGGTAAGGCATATAATTTACAATTTACAATATACAATATAAGACCGTATGTCATTTATTGAAAATTGGGGATTATGAAATTGAAAATTCAATCATGCCCACAAAGATAAATAAATTAATCGTTTCTCGACATCAATTTTGAAGCTAAATTTCTCAATTCCTGCTTTTTACTAACCGAAACAGATACATTTTCCAAATTTGCGACTGCCTTTGTATAAAATTCATGCATCTTGTCTTCGCAAATAGTCCTAACTCCCAGCTGATTATAAATTTTGGTTACTGAAGTTATTTTTTCGTCCGAAATTTTTTCGTCCGAAATTTTTAACCATTCTTTTAACTCTTTTTCTGTCTCACCAGCAGCAAGTTCAATTGAATGAATGAGAAGGTAGGTCTTTTTATTGCAAAGTATATCACCTCCAATTTTTTTTCCAAATGTTTCTTCGTCGCCATACACATCCAACAAATCATCTTTTAACTGGAAAGCAAGACCAATATTGATACCGAAATTATAGAGGTTTTGTGCATCCTCGTCTCCTGCTCCACCAATCCATGCTCCACATTTCAACGCACATCCCAGTAAAACTGCAGTTTTCAGGCGTATCATTTCCAGATATTCTTCAGCCTTAACTACGTCACGGGTTTCAAAATCCACATCATATTGCTGACCTTCACAAATTTCGGCTGCAGTTTTCGAAAATAAATCCAAAACAGACTTTAAATAAGTTGCAGGAGTTTTGGCAATTAATTGATAAGAGGCTATTTGCATTACATCTCCTGACAGAATAGCCGTGTTGTCATTCCATTTTTTATGAACGGTTGGCTGACCACGCCGAACATCGGCGCGATCCATAATATCGTCGTGCAGCAAGGTAAAATTATGAAATACTTCTAACCCAAGCGCAGTATTCACAGCAGTTTGCACATCGTCCTGAAACAAATTACAAGCCATTAGGGTCAACGCCGGACGGATACGCTTTCCACCCATACTTAACACATAGCCAATTGGTTCATAAAGTCCGCGTGGCTCTTTACTCCAGTTAATCTGCTCTAATTCAGAGGTTATAATATCTTGTATTTCATCAAATGTCTTCATAATTATCTCAGTACTAAGTCACTTAAAACACTAAGTGACTCTTATTATATTTAAAAACTTTGTGAACCTGTGTGATCTTAATACCTTAGTGTTTACAAAATCTCGTTTTCAATAATTTCTGTCATCACATCTTTGATATCTAATCCTGCAGCAGCAATCTGTTGAGGAATAAAGCTGGTAGCGGTCATTCCTGGCGTGGTGTTTACTTCAAGAAGATTTATCACATCTCCTTCGGAAATGATATAATCAATACGAACAATACCTTTGCAACCTAAAATATCATATATAATCGAAGTAAGTTTTTGAACGCGCTCAGTCAATGCTACACTTATTCTGGCAGGTGTAATTTCCTCAACTTCGCCTTTATATTTTGCATCAAAATCGAAGAATTCATTTTTTGGAACAACCTCTGTAACCGGTAAAACCTGCGACTTTGTTTTGGTTTTATAGATACCACAAGTAATCTCAGTTCCGGCCAGAAAAGCTTCAATCATCACTTCATTTCCTTCGGCAAATGCCTTAGCAATAGCTGGTTGTACCTGCTCACTATTTTTTACTTTAGTTACACCAAAACTGCTCCCACCAACATTTGGTTTCACGAAGCATGGAAAGCCTATTTTTTGAGCCACCTCTTCGTCCGATACTATTTGTCCTTCCCGTAATACCAGCGATTCGGAAACCTTTACGCCAAAGCCTTTCAGATACTGATTGCAGGTAAATTTATTGAAAGTAACCGCAGCAGCCAACACACCGCAACACGAATATGGCAAGCCGATTAATTCAAAATATCCCTGCAGAATACCGTTTTCGCCCGGTGTGCCATGAATGGTGATATACGCAAAATCGAAGTTAATTTTCTCAGCTTCACGGATAAAACTAAAATCGTTTTTATCTATTGCAATTTTCTCATTTTCAGACCATTCAACCTGCCATGTTTTTCCAACGATGGTTACAATATAAATGTTGTACCGCTCTTTGTCCATAAACGAATACAATCCCGCTGCACTTTTCAGCGAAACGACTACTTCCGACGAATCTCCACCCGCAACGATGGCAATATTTTTTTTCATAAAACCTTTATTTTAAAAAGATAGTTTGATTTATTCTTCATCTAAAAATTTGGCATAATTACGCCATTTGTCAATCAACTGCTGCATATCATACGGTAATTCGCTTTCGAAATGCATCATTTCGCCCGTGCGTGGATGCTCAAAACCAAGCGTTTTGGCATGTAAAGCTTGCCGTGGACAGATTTCGAAACAGTTTTTTACAAATTGTTTGTATTTTGTTGCTGTAGTTCCTTTCAAAATATCATGACCACCATAACGTTCGTCGTTGAAAATAGTATGACCAATATGCTTCATGTGAACCCGAATTTGGTGAGTACGGCCTGTTTCGAGCCGACATTCAACCAGGGTGACGTAAGCCAGACGTTCAATGACTTTATAATGCGTTACAGCATGTTTTGCTGCCGGATTTTCTCCTTCGGGAAAAACGGTGAATAACATGCGGTCGCGTGGGTCGCGGGCTAAAGCACCGACAATCGTACCTTCATCCTCTTTTACATTTCCCCAAACCAATGCCTGATAGCGTCGCTGAGTTGTTTTATCGAAAAATTGCTTACCTAACAGCGTTTTTGCTTCGGGTGTTTTTGCAATTAAAATAAGTCCTGAAGTATCTTTATCGATGCGGTGAACCAGTCCGATACGCGAATCGTTGGCATCAAAACCAGGATTATCCTTCATGTGCCAGGCAATGGCATTCAACAGTGTTCCATCGAAATTACCAAAACCCGGATGAACCACTAAATCTGGTTGTTTATTCACCAGCATTATGTCATCGTCCTCATAAACAATATCGAGCGGAATATCCTGCGGAATAATTTCAAATTCGTTGGGAGGATAAGCCAGCACAATGGTAATGACATCGTTGGGTTTGGCTTTATAATTGGATTTCACGGGCTTACCATTTGCCAATATATTTCCGGCATCCGCCGCATCCTGAATTCTGTTTCGCGAAGTATTGGACATGCAGTTGACCAGGTATTTATCAACTCGTGTAACGGCCTGACCTTTGTCTACCACAAAACGGAAATGTTCGTAAAGCTCCCGCTCTCCTCCTACTTCATCAATTTCATCATCTTCAATTTCTTCAAAAAATTCTTCTACCACAATTTGCTGATTTATTGAATATTAGAAAAATTGTTCTTCGGTTTGGTCTTTTTTATCTTCTTCAAAGACTTCGTTTAGTCGGGCTTTATCTGTTGTAAGATATACATCAATTTTTCCACCCGCAGACAATGAAGATCCAGCAGCAGGACGTTGGCGATAAATGATATATTTGGCTTCATTACCCGAAGGTGGAACATCATATTCTACAGCACCAACCTGAAATGAAGCCCCATTCGCTTTCAGATTAGCTTCATCCAAGCCAATACCTTTCAACGATGGAACAACTTTTGATTCGGCAGTACCTGTACCATTTCCGACAACTAAAACTACCGCACTTCCCTCGGGAATACGCGTACCGGGAAAAACAGATCTTCCATTCAACTTAATTTCAATGACTAAATCCTTAAATTCTGACGAAGCATATTCCACATTAGCAACACTCAATCCAACCGATTGTAGCATAGCATCAGCCTGACGATAAGACACTTCATTTATTTCGGGTAACGCAACCTGACGGGCTTTACGTGAATTTATAATAATATATACCGGGCGATTACTTTTGACTGTAGAATTAGGAGATGGAATCTGTTCAATTATAGCACCCTGCTTTTTATTTCGAACATAAACAGAGTCGATAACCTGAACATACAAGCCTTTTTTTGCAAGAATCTGTTCCGCTTCTTCAATATTGGATCCACGTAAATCAGGAATAACGAGCAACTCGCCGTGATGCGTGTAAAAATCAACGCCTAAAAGGGCACCCCATGCCAACACAACAACAATTCCCGAAGCAATCAGCACGTTTTTTAGTACAAATCCCCCGATAGTTTCTTTCCAAAATTTCTTTAATTCCATTCGTTAGTGTAAAGTTAGAAAGTTGAAAGTAAAAAGTTTCGCGCAAAATTACTGAATTTATTGTTTCGCAAAGGTATAAAAACAAAAAAAGTAAAAACTTACCTGAAGTCTTTACTTTCCTTATGCTGTTTTGACAGAATGATTAGTGTTTGTGACGACCTTCATCTGCAACTGTAAGTTTAGCTCTACCTTTAGCACGACGTGATGCTAATACCCGGCGGCCATTGGCTGTTGCCATTCTTTCACGGAATCCGTGTTTGTTCTTTCTTTTTCTAACAGAAGGTTGGAATGTCCTTTTCATTGCTTATAGTATTTTTACGTTATTATTCTACGTTTTCGAATTGGGACTGCAAAAATAGATGTTTTTTTCGGAACTGCAAACTGTTGATAACTTTTTCTTTCAAAAAATAAAAGTATTGTACAAAAAAAATGCTACAATAAAAAAAATGAATAAGTTTGTAGTGAAATAATGTATAAATATCGAAGATTTATAAAGTAGTATTCAATTTAAAAAAACAAATCATGAAAAAAACAACTATTACATGGATGCTACTGCTTTGTATCTATTGGGTTTCGGCTCAGAATTTAAAACCGTATATTATTGGTTTTGAAACAACTGAAACAGTTTCAACTACTCAAGAGAAGGTTATTAAACAGTTAGAAGAAAATGGAATAAAAGTTGTGGGACACTATCAACCTGCAAATGATAAAAACCGTGCAATTCTGGTTATTAGTTCCATTGAACTTGAAAACGCCATAAAAAAAATCGGTGGTTTAACGGGCTTTGCAGCCACATTACGAGTTGGAATTACATCCGAAAATGGCAAAACAGTCGTGTCGTATACTAACCCTTTTTATTGGGGAAATGCATACTTCAGAGGCGATTTTGAAAAAGTAAACACTAATTATTCGACTTTAAATGCTCATATCGAAAGTGCAATGAAAGTTTCGAATGAATTTATGGGTAAATCGTTTGGGTCCAAAAATGGTGTTTCTGTTAAAAGTTTGCAAAATTATCATTACATGATAGCCATGCCTTATTTTGGAGATGTGGTTGAACTTGCTCGTTTTGATAGCTATAATACTGCTATATCAAAAATAGATGGAAATTTAAAGAAAGGAGTTTCCGGCATAAAAATGGTTTCAAAAGTAAGCATTGCAGGCAAAAATACAACTTTGTATAATTTCGCTATTTCAGGGGAAAAGGGCGAGAGTAAATTCCTGCCTGTTATCGACTTAGGACAACCTAAACATACCGCTTTTCTGCCCTACGAAGTGCTGGTTGACGATAATCGAGTGATTATGCTTCATGGTCGCTTTCGGATTGCTCTATCATTTCCAGATTTAACAATGGGAACATTTACAAAAATCATGTCAACACCGGGTGATATTGAAAATCAATTAAAAATGGTGCTGAAATAATTTTTCTTAAATCTAACAGGCTGATTTTTTAATTGAAAATCAACCTGTTAGATTTACTTTTAGTAACATTTTGTGAAAAAAATACTCGTAATAATAATTTTCTTAGTTCAAATCCATAAAACTGAACGACGTTTTTGTTAATGATACAGTCAGCTTCAAAATACTGGCATTAGGGTTGGCATCAAGTAAGGCATCCATCGTTATATAAGTTGTAAATCCAAAGTAATTCAACGAACGAACATGATCGTGACCTGAAATTACCATATTAACGCGATGAGTGGAAAATAAATCCATTAGCACGTAAAGTTCATCTACCAGGGGATTTGTAGAACCTGTACGACGATTTCTGAAAAAATTGACGTGCGAAAACACAAAACAATTCCGATAATTTGCCCGTTTGGTTTCCAGTACGTTTTTCAGCCAGGCTAACTGACTCACACCTAAGGTTCCACTGCCTGAATCAAGACATATATAAAGATCTGAAACAGTGGGAGTTTTGATGCTGAAGTAATATGTAGAAGAACCAAAATAGCTGTAAAAAGTCTTCCAACCGTCAAAAAACAAATCATGATTACCAACCTGCAAAAAATAAGGTGTTTTATTGAAATCCGGAAGATAAGCTTTTAAGGAATCATAATCTTCTTTCTTGCCGGAAACTACATCGCCAACTATTAAAAAAGCAGTATTTTCGGGCTTTTGAGCCTCAATTACCAACTTTGTAAAGTTTTTCAAGCCTTCTGAGTGACTAACTTCAGCGAAACCGCCAATGTGGCTATCACCTGCAACCAAAATCTGGTAATCTTCTGAAATTACGGTCAGCTGCTTAAAAGGATGGTTGCTATTCCATTGTTCCGATTGTTTGAAACGGGAATCAATTAAATCGGCAGGAAAGAAAAAACCTCCAATATCAACATTCAAAGAACATCCCGAAAAAAGGAATGTCATGAATACAACCAAAATATGAATAGATCTGATTAATTTATTTTCCATATTACACCTCCCCTTAAAAACAAACCAAAGGTATTTACTCGCATATTAAGCAATCCAGCCTGCATATATCCTAAATCACTATAAAACAACAATATATTATTCATTTTATAGCTGAATTTTGCCTGTAGCATCGGGTTGGTTTCCTGCTCAATTAGGTAACGGTCGAAGTTAGTGACACAAGCTTCGAAATCCCATTTTGGGCCAATTGAATGGTAATAACTGAGACGATACATAAGGTTGAAAGGTTCCCAAATGGAAGTTGCAACAGAATCAGCAAAATTATATTTCTGTCGGGCGGCATGTGTAAAATAATACACCCGTGAATTAATACCCAATTGATACCCCCAATGTTTGGTTCGGAATTTTGCCAACACACCAAAATCAGATTCTCTCAAATCTTCTGAAAATGGCTTCCATAAATAAAATGCAGCTATATTGACCGGAAAGTTTAGAATTTTGAACTCGTTTGTTACCTGTAATGAATAAGCAGAAAACACGTATGTGTTCGCATTCGAAAAATTCAATAATCCGCCTGTTGAAACAGAAAAACTTCCAAGCCGAGCGGAAATCTGAGTCGAGAAATTCCCATAAAGTCCTGCAGAAACATTCGTGCTTCCGGCTTCGAAGTAAGTATCAACTGAAACCTGAGAAAAACCGGGCTTATACAAGGAAATGAAAAACAATAAAACACAGTATTTCATTAATTTAATGGTATTGTATTTGTTTTTTTGCATACATTTTTCAAATTTTGTCAGACATATCAATGCTTAGTGGAATTTCTTTTGATTCACGCATTAATATCAGTTTTAGAGGCAATTTTGAAGGTGTTTCAAAAATCTTTCTTATTTCATTTATTGACATGGATATTGCACGTTCCCCATTAATCTCGAGTATTTTATCTCCGGGAAAAACTCCCGCTAATGCAGCCGGAGAACCTGCCCAAACAGTCAACACTTCTGTTATTGGTAAAAATAGGGTCAACTGTACAATTTCTATTCCGGCAATATTGTACGAATACCTTCTGTTGAAATTCTCATTGGGTTTAAAATAAAGTTTTTTCTGATTGTAATCAAAAATCAGATTAAACCGACTCAACAACTGACTTCCAATCGTCCCGTCACGTTTCGAATTGTTTATTATCTGCGAAATTGAAGCAGAATCCGGAAAAGAAACAATCGGATTTTTCAAACTAAAATCACCTATTTTTATTTCAGGAATACGTCCGTATTTTCCGCTAATTATACCATTCAATCCTTCTCCAATCGTTCCGTAAATCCACTTCGAAGGCAGATGAACCGATTCGGATGTTATTGTTTGAAACCAGGCATTTAGTTCAGCACCGGTATCAATAAGCATTTTTACTTTTTGACGACTACTGTCTGTATTTAAAACAGAAAATTCAACAAATAGTTTTTGTGCCTCAATGGTGACAGGCAATACTCCATAGCCTTTAGGAGGGTCAAAAGGAGTGGGTTGATAAAAGCGAACCCGCCTGGAGGAATAATCAATTTCGACGGTATAATCCTGAAAAAAATCAGCTCCGATAAGCCCGTTTATCTTTGTTCCGGTATGTTTCGATAGGTTGAAAACATTCTCCTGAAGCACATAAACAGTTTTATAATTCATCTTTAAACTTCCTATTTTCAACGTATTATAGTTGCTTATATAAGCATCGAGATGGTTTCCGCCACCAAGCCCCATTAAATCTTTTACATCCGAATAATTGAGGGTAATACGATCGCCTGCTTGCAATTCGGTGATAATCGTATTTCTGACGCCTGAATCCAGAATGAGGTTAAGTGGTGAAGAATCATTAATCCGGACCGTTATAACTACATAGCTTCCAACCAATTCAAATGGAATGGATTCGATTCGTTTTGGCTTGATGATAGCAAAAGCATCATAGCAAAACAAAAAGGTTAAACAGAAAAGAAGAACTCTTTTCATGAGTTGGGAATTATTACATTTAAATCAGTTTATGTTCTTTAAACCAGTCAATGGCTTCTTTTACGGCTCCTGTTAAATTGGTTTCGGGTAAATTTAGTTCTGCTTTTGATTTTTCATTGCTGTAATATTCCCTAACCATTAACTGCCTGATATTCATACTACAAATTTCGGTTTTTATTCCTGATTTACGTAAAATATCGCCGGCAATTCCAACAAGAATCAATATAAAATCCGGAATATCAATCAACCACTGTTTATACATTCCTATTTTTTTTTGTAAGGCATAAAACTCCCGAAACGAAATATTTTCGCCCGAAGCAAGATAGCGCTCTCCACTCCTGCCCTGCTTAAGCGCATTGCAAACAGTTGAGGCTACTGCCGTGACCGCAACAAAGTTTTTTCCTCCTTTTGGAGCAAACATGATGAGCTTTTTATAGGCCATCAGAATCATTTTTCCTGAACTTGGTTTTGCGTCGAACGCGCCAATAATAAAAGCAGGATTGACAATGACAATATGCTTTTCGGGGTTTTTAGATGCTTCAACAAAAATCGTTTCTGCCTCCGCTTTACTTTGAGCATAAAACGAGTTGGAAAAAGGAAATTTAATCGGGTGTGTTTCGTCGGCTAATTGAATCTGATTCCCATAACCCACCGTGTTAGCCGTGCTGACAAAAACCAGCTTCTTAATATTAAGTTCATCAGTAACTTGTACAATTAAGCTCGCTCCAGCAGCATTAATTTTTTGATAATCTTTATAATATAACAAATTGGTGGCTGTAATGGCGGCAATATGTATTATGGCGTCGCATCCCTCTGCGGCCAATTTAAGTTGTTCATAATTCGTAAAATTTCCAATATGAACCTGAACCGCATTAAGGTCAAAATATATATTCTGCTTACTGCGCACAATGATGCTAACATTATGGTTTCGTTTCAGTAGTTCGAACACCACACTGTGCCCTAGTAAACCATTTGCACCAGTTACTAACACCTTCATTTAAGTATCTTTAGCAGGATGAGTTGCAAATGTAGCAAATCTTTATTTAAATTCTGTAATCAAAAATAAGAATGAATTTAATATTCAGTATATTTGCAACCAAAATATTAACTGGGACAATGGAAACAAAAGTAGTATTGATTACCGGAGCTAGTTCCGGAATTGGTCTTTCAGCTGCCGAACAACTTATGAATAAGGGAGTTAAAGTTTACGCAGCATCTCGTAGAGGGGGTAAATCACATAAAGCAGAGCTGGGTGATGGGGAGATAATTCATGTAAAAATGGATGTGACCAAAGAGGAAGAAATTGCTGTAGTCGTAGCACAAATATTAAAAGAAAACAAGCACTTAGATGCTGTGATAAGTAATGCCGGAAACGGTGTTGCCGGTTCTATAGAGGATACTTCTTCTGAAGAAATGCTGTATCAGTTTGAGACAAATTTTTTTGGTGCGGTAAAAGTTATTCAAGCTTGCATACCGGTTTTTCGTGCACAGGGTTACGGCAAAATCATTGCCACTTCGTCTGTTGCAGCTATTGTACCCATTCCATTTCAGGCATTTTATTCTGCCGGAAAATCAGCACTGATGGTATTTATGCAGGCATTAGCGTTGGAATTGAAACCCTTTGGTATTCAATGTTGTTCAATACTTCCGGGCGATACGAAAACTGAATTTACAGCTGCCCGAAAATATACTGTTGCTTCCCGATCCGCTGATTCTGCCTATGCTGACAAGATGAAAAAATCGGTTGGTAAAATGGAAAAAGACGAACAAAACGGTGTGGAAGCAAAAGTTGTGGCAAAGAAAATTGTTACTCAGATTTTGAAAAAGAAAATGAAGGTTTCAGTTGTTCCGGGTATCGATTATAAGCTTATTTGTTTCTTATTCAATCGTTTTCCTGTCAGTTTGCGTTTATGGGTGGTTGGGTTAATATATGGATAAATATTAAAATTAAAAATTAAATACTATGAAATGTTTGGTAACAGGTGCCAGTGGTTTTTTGGGAACAAATCTGGTTCACGAACTGGTTAAAGCCGGTTGGGAAGTAAAAGTAATTGTCCGAAAAAACTCGAACACAAAATACATCAGCGCGTTGGCAATTGAGATTATCACTGGCGATATTAGCATTCAGACTGATTTAGATGCTGCCTGCGTGGGTTGCGATTATGTGTTTCACGTAGCGGGAGATACTTCATTTTGGAATAAAAATTTTGAAAAACAACGAGTAATTAATGCCGATGTTCCCTCTATGGTAGCTGAAGCTTGCTTGAAAAATAAGGTGAAACGATTAATTCACACCAGCACAGTGGATGTTTTTGGTTGTAACCCTGACGGTTTGGCTAATGAAAGTTGGATAGAATATAATTTTGCCAATGCGGGTTACAACTATTCCGACACGAAACGTGAAGGGGAGAAACGGGTATTGGAATACAATAAAAAAGGGCTCGAAGTAGTGGTGGTTTATCCCGGCAGCATGATAGGTCCTTATGACTTTACGCTACAGTATGGAAGGTTATTTTTTGAACTTCGCGATGGGAAAGTACCCGGTTGCCCGGCAGGTGGAGCCAGTTTCTGCCACGTAACCGAAGTAGCTAAAGCCGAAATTGCTGCCGCAATGAAAGGTATTCCGGGCGAAGGATATATTTGTGCAGGAGAAAATATTAGCTACAAAGCTTTATTCGATTTAATTGCCGGAAAGTTTAACAAAAAAGCTCCTGGTTTGATTTTAGGTCGAGGTCTTTTTGTCTTTTACGGTTGGGTGATGCAGTTTATTTCCAGGTTCACCGGACAAGCTCCCGAAATGGATCCCGGAAATGCCCGTTATATGTCGATTAATGCCTGGTACGATAGTTCAAAAGCCATCAAAGAACTCGGTTATAAGCTTGTTTCTGTTCCTAAAATGATTGATGATGCCTACGATTGGTACAAAGTAAACGGATATTTTGAAACAAAATAAGTTCAAAACCAATTTAAATTAAAAACCGCAAAGTGTTGAATATCAATTATCTTTGCGGTTTTTTCTTACTGTTTGCCGCTTGCCGTTTACTATTGCTTTAAAACTTGTTGATAAGTGTTGATAAACAACTGAAAGAAATATTTAAAATAAACTTGCAGGTTTCAAAAACACATTCCCTTATCGATTGTTTTAATATCACCAAATTAGTTAGCAGTTTTTTTACAGTTATTTTTTAACCGGTTTTTTACTGTTATCAGCATTTAGGTTGTCAAAAACTTTCTAACTTTGCAGTTACTAACAGGATGTTGATAAAGTATGTATTTTTCTGCTATTCAGGTAAAAGAGTATCTGTTTTTTGTTGAAAGATGAACCCTGATTTTTAATAAAATAGTATACAAGCTTTTCGTAATATATTTATCAACCTTATCAACACCCTATTATTATCTTCATAAAGTTTTTTGAAAAATTTTAAAAGAATAATATTATAATGAATTGTTTGAAAACTCTTCAAACTTTCAAACCTCAAACTTTTCAAATTGATGAATAAATTAGAGATTATATCGGAAATCAACCGACTCAAAAAAGAAAAGAACGCTGTGATTATGGCTCACTATTACCAGATGGGCGATATTCAGGATATTGCCGATGTGATTGGCGATAGTCTGGCACTGTCTCAGAAAGCTGCCAAAACCGATGCAGACATTATTGTACTTTGTGGCGTTCATTTTATGGGCGAAACAGCCAAAATTCTTTCGCCAACCAAAAAAGTTCTTGTTCCCGATTTGAATGCCGGTTGCTCGTTGGCCGACAGCTGCCCTGCCGACGCGTTTGAGGCATTTACTAAGGCTCATCCCGATCATACAGTCATTTCGTACGTAAATACCACAGCAGCCGTAAAAGCGCTGACTGACGTGGTGGTAACTTCTACCAATGCTAAGAAAATTGTCGATCAGTTTCCCAACGATGCGAAAATAATCTTTGGCCCGGATCGGAATCTAGGAAATTATATCAACAGTGTAACAGGTCGTAAGATGATATTATGGGATGGAGCATGCCATGTACACGAACAATTCTCTGTTGAAAAGTTGATAAAACTAAAATCGGAACATCCCGATTCACTCATTTTAGCTCACCCGGAATGTAAACGTCCGTTGTTGCTGATGGCCGATTTTATTGGAAGTACACAAGCTTTACTGAATTACGCTACCGAATCAGCTGCCAATTCATTTTTAGTAGCTACTGAAAGTGGAATACTTCACGAAATGCAGAAACACAATCCGAATAAAGAGTTTATTCCCGTACCTCCTAACGACAGCACCTGTGCCTGCAACGAATGTAACTTTATGCGCCTGAATACCCTCGAAAAGCTATATAACTGCCTCTTAACCGAAACTCCAGAAATACTGGTGGATGAAGAAGTAAGACTAAAAGCGGTAAAACCTATTTTGAGGATGTTGGAAATGAGTTAGAAAAAATACTTTGAAATTTATAGAAGGTTCAATAGATAAAAAAATCATATTGAACCTTTTTTATTTAAAATTTTATTTATATTTGCAGTTAAAAAATTTATAAATAGGATATGAAAAAATTAAAATTTGCATTAATTGTATTAGGAATACTTACTACACTTTCAGGTTATTCTCAGGAAGAATTTTTTGGAAACATAAATGGTTTAACTCTTTCTGGCTCATTAAATTTTAATAATAGTATACAAACAGAAACAAAAACAGGAGGATTGAGTTTGTATTTAAAAAATGGTTTGATTTTTTCTGGTTCTTATTCCAAAATAGATAATAATGAATTCGTTCAAGCTAATTTTGGATATCTTTTTAATAATTCAAAGAATGATAATGGACTTAAAGGATTAATAGGAATTTCAATTGGAAATTTGTTCAATAATTATAAAATACTTGGCTTGAATATGGGTACCACACAAGTATTTTATAGAAAAAGTAATTTTCCATTTTCATTAGCAGGTGTTGCAACTTTAGCAATTGGTTTTGAGGAAGATTTATTAAGACCGTATGCAGGATTATCGCTTGGATACACACAATCTTTTTTTGCCAATGGTTCTGTGTATCCGGTAATTGGTATTTCAAAAAGTTTTATTATTGGACAAAATTCTTCAGATTGGTTTCTTCATGCTGGTTTAAATATAAAATTATCCTAAGTATAATTTAGTTATAAAAAAATTACTTATATGAAAAAATTAAATTTACTACTCCTTTTATTTCTCCTGCCATTCAGCACTTTCGCTCAATTTACCTTGACAGTTGAAATTTCTGGTTTGCGAAACAACAATGGCAACCTGCTTTACGAACTTTTTGATCAAAACCAGAAAAGTTTAAAAGTTGGTACTGAACTTATTACGAACAATAAATGCGTTATTGTGATGGATAATATAAAACCCGGAAAATATGGTTTTAATTACATTCACGACGAGAATAAAAACAAAAAACTTGATACCAAAATGCTGATTATACCGAAAGAAGGATATGGTTACTCCAATAATCCTTTAGCAAATTTTGGACCACCAGCTTTCAAAAAGTGGATTTTTGAAGTGAAGGAAAATACGAAGCTAATTTGTAAGATTACGTATCTGAATTATTAGCGAAGTTTTGCTTTTAATATTTCTATTACAATTAGGTTAGGTGCCATGCACTTAATTTTGTAACGTTTTTTTTGCTAATACCAATTGTCTGGTGCTACGACCCTGCAATATAAAAAACGTTAGTTATAATTTGGAAAAAAGGTGCGTAGCACCATACTATTAGTAGAATATTAGAAAAAATCTAACATAAGGTGCGTAGCACCGAACCATTTACAGAGAATAAAAATACGAACCAAATTATGGCAAATACCTACACTCAATGTTATTTTCATTTGGTTTTTTCACCCAAAAACAGAGATGCTCTGATTAAAAGAGAATGGAAAAACAATCTCGAAAGATATATAACTACTATCATACAAAACAGGAAACACAAACTATTAGCCATTAATGCACAGCCCGACCATATTCATATTTTGATAGGATATTATCTTAGTGACTTAGTACCTGTTTTAGTTGAAGACATTAAAACTTCCAGTTCTCATTGGATAAAGGTAAATAGATTAACACCCTTTAAATTTGAATGGCAACATGGATATGGGGCTTTTACTCACTCTAAATAGCAGGTTGAAACTGTAATCAATTATATTATTCATCAGGAAAATCATCATAAAAAGAAATCTTTCAGAGAAGAATATATGGAGATTTTAAAGAAAAATAATGTTGAATTTGATGAGAAATATGTGTTTGAATTCTTTGAATAAATATCTGGTTCGGTGCTACGCACCTTATTTTTTTAATGATTGAAAAGCTACCAGTGGAACGGTGCTACGCACCTCATAAAATAAATGATTAAATGGAATACCATAAAAGGAAAGGTGAGTAGCACCTTCCTTTTGCTAGATTAAGATTGGCAATAATTTTTTCAGGTGAGTTAGCACAGAACCCTAAAGAAAAAGCGGAAATTACTCCGTTTTTTCTTTAGCATGTTCCGTGGGTACTATCTTAAATAATTTATCGTTTCGCCGTATTAATTCATTGGTTTTCATTGAGAAATACGTTCCTTTATCCACTTTTTCAACCGGTTCAAGTGTTACTCGCATTTCGGTTACGGTGTCTTCGTAAGCACCTGTAGTTTCGCCTGTAATCAGTATTTCATCACCTACTTCAAGGTATTGCGCTTCGAGCAAAAATTCTGCAACTCCAAGCTTTTGGAAGAAATTGCTACATTTACCCACGTAAATCTTTTTATACGTGGCTTCCGAACCGTAGTTCTTGCTCCACTCGCCAAGGCGTTGTCCAAGGTAATAGCCGTTCCAGAATCCACGATTAAACACCTTGCTAAGCCTGACATCCCATTCAGCCACTTTTGTGTCAGAAAACGTCCCGTTTAGCACCGATTCAATGGCTTCGTTGTAACAACCCACTACCGCTTTTACGTATTCTGCTCCACGCGCCCGTCCTTCAATTTTGAAAACACGCACACCGGCTTTCAGCATCTCGTCTACAAACCCGATTGTTTTCAGGTCTTTGGGCGACATAATATATTCGTTTTCAATATCCAGCTCAATTTCCGAATCTTTATCCTTTACTGTGTAACCCCGCCGGCAAATCTGATTACAGGCACCGCGGTTGGCCGAAACATTTTTTTCGTGCAAACTCAGATAGCATTTACCCGAAACCGCCATACACAAGGCACCGTGGCAAAACATTTCAATACGAATCAACTCCCCATTTTTGCCCCGGATATTGTCTTTTTCAATAGCCCGATAAATCTCCGAAACCTGCTCCATATTCAACTCACGTGCCAGTACCACCACATCCGCAAACTGTGCGTAAAACTTCAGGGATTCAACATTAGAGATATTTAATTGTGTGGAAAGATGCACCTCCACTCCTATCGTGTTGGCATACATCAGCGCTGCCACATCGGCACAAATAACCGCCGAAACCTTTGATTCTTTAGCTACATCAATGATTTCGCGCATCAAAGTAAGGTCACCGTCATATAAAATAGTGTTGACAGTCAGGTAGCTTTTTACTTTGTTTTCCTTGCAAATGCGAACAATTTCACGCAGGTCTTCAGTTGTAAAATTACTACTGGATTTGCTGCGCATATTCAGTTTTTCAATACCAAAATATACTGAATCGGCACCTGCTTTAATGGCTGCTGAAAGACTTTCCCAAGACCCGGCCGGAGCCATGATTTCAATTTCTTCTCTTTTCATTTCTTTATATTTGCACACGGATTACAAGGAATCTACAGAATATAATATTTCCGTTTAATCTGTATTTTCTGTGTGCTGGCTATTTAAAATCAGGGGTTAGTGCTCCTATTGGAAAACTCACTCCCACCCTGATTTGATGATACGGAAAATCCGTAATTCCATATTGATATTGAGCAAAATACTCAATTTTTTTAGACATTAAAGTGAATTTGGCAGCATAAACCATCGGTGAATCGCCATAATCGCTTGAATAATACCGATTGGAATGCATCCAGCCAGTATAACCCGAAACTGTATTTTCTAATTTCCAGCCAGTGTTTCCAATTATCAGTTTTCCTCCGTACATTGTTGCATCATCTTGGGTGCTATTGGTGGTTTCCCAACACATAAATCCCACATTTCCAACCAATCGTATTTCGTTAATAAAATTACTCTTTGTATAAAACGATTTGCCAATCTCCGCATCGAAATAATATCCCGGTGTATCAAAATAACGTCGGGTTGTTACGGTTTTAGCCGAAGCAGATTTCAACGTACTGTTGAGTATAATTGAGGGAAGCGAATTTTGTTCTTTCAATAGTCTAATTCGGGTTTGGACATATACATCACCACCTTCAAACCCCGAAGCTTTAGAAGCACCCCGAACTTGCATTAATTCATCGGAGGTATTGAAATGTTCCAACACAGTTGACCACAGTTTCAACGAAACTCCCTCGGGCAGGAGAGGAATCTCTACTTTCACATAGCCGTTGGTGGTTTGATCTTCATACCCAAAATAATAATCACCCATTAAACTGATAGTTGTTTTTGCCGGAATACGGGCATCGGTAAATTCGGGAACAGGATTAGCATTCGGGCCAAACCAGGAGGTGGAGTATTTAATGGTTTGAGCATTATTACTTTGCTGGCAAGTAAATAATACGAAAATTACAAAAATAATTTTTTTGTTTATTTTATTCATTTTACTCCAAATCAATAATGATTTTAACATTCTCTTTTACTTTATCAACCAAGTTTTTAGGTAGTTCCCCAATTTTATTCAGCAATCTTTTGTTATCAATTGCCCGAATCTGGTCAATCATTATGTCATAGTCCTGTTGTAAATTAGCCATTCCTTTTTTTAAATGAACCCGCAAAATGTCAACGTCTTTCTTCACATTGGTAGTAATTGGACAAATTACCGTTGAGGGATGCGGAAGTTTATTCAGTAAGTTAGTCTGAACCACAAGAACCGGACGTGTTTTCCCTGCTTCAGTTCCAATCTGAGGATTCAAATCAGCAATCCAGATTTCGTATTGTTTAACCGCCATATTCTATATCTTCAAATTCTCTTAAAACATTCAACGATTCTTCACCTACCTGATAAGATTCTGCTTTCAGATTTTTTTCCAATAGAAGTCGTTTCTGAACACGGTTATAGTATTCTAACGCATCGTTGATATACCTGTTGCGTGGTTTTCTGTTTTTGGCGAGAATTTTTTCGGTCTCTTCAAAAATTAAGTCATCGATTTTTAATGATACTGTTTTCATTCTTTTCTATATTTATTCTACAAAAGTATATCTTATTTGTATATCATACAAGTATATTAAAGTTATTTTAATTTCTAATTTACATCTGTCATTTGTCAATTATTTTTTACCTTTGCACTCCTTATTTACGAAAAATGAAGATTGCCAATATAGAATTCCCTGATAAACCGTTGTTTTTAGCACCTATGGAGGATGTTACCGATCCTGCTTTTCGATTGCTGTGTAAGCGTTTTGGAGTGGATATGGTCTATACCGAATTTGTTTCGTCGGAAGCCTTGATTCGTAGTGTAAACCGTACTCAACAAAAACTGACCATTTACGAAGAAGAACGTCCGGTTGTAATACAAATTTACGGTCATGATCCAAGGTCAATGGCTGAGGCAGCACGCATTGCGGCTGAAGCAAAACCGGATATTATTGATATAAATTTTGGTTGTCCGGTTAAGAAAGTTGCAGGAAAAGGGGCAGGAGCAGGGCTGTTACGTGATATCCCCCGTATGCTCGAAATTACGTCGGAAGTGGTTAAAGCTGTGAATATTCCCGTTACGGCCAAAACACGATTGGGTTGGGACGATGATAGCAAAATCATTGTCAGTTTAGCGGAACAGTTACAGGATTGTGGCATAGCCGCTTTAGCCATTCATGGACGTACTCGTGCTCAAATGTACAAAGGCGATGCTGATTGGACTTTGATTGGCGAAGTAAAGAATAACCAGCGCATGCATATCCCTATCATTGGAAATGGTGATGTGACCACTCCTAAACGTGCTTTGGAATGTTTCGAACGCTATGGAGTTGATGCTGTTATGGTTGGTCGGGCTGCTATTGGTCACCCCTGGATTTTCGGTGAAATGAAACAGTTTTTGGCTAGTGCTAATTCATCACCAATCTTAACTTTTCAAGAACAAAAAGCTATTTTAAAAGAACATATTATCGCTTCAGTTAAGTGGCTTGATATTGATGAATCAAATCCATCAAATATCGACTTTTTCGCTTTGAGCGAAGGGGTCGATAGTAATTTGTTTCATAAGCGTCTCAAAGGTATTATCCACAGCCGACGTCACCTCGCAGCCACTCCGGTTTTCAAAGCTATTCCAAATTTTAAAGATACCCGCATTGCCATGCTTCGGGCTGAAACTCTCACCGAATTGTTTCAAATCATCGATTCTGTCGATAATACTTCGGGTTCAAATAACACTGTTTGAACAATATTTAATTATTTTCGATAAATATTCTGTAATTTTGGTATTCAGAAGTAATAAATATTCTATTTTTGAGTCTTTATTTAATAATAAACTTTTCTGTAACCCAAAATTATTCATGTATGAAACAAGTATTAATCCCAATTATTGCATTAGCGCTTATGACAACAGCTTGCAATTCGAACAAAAATGCAGCACTTAGTGCCGGTATTCAAAAGGAAAATCTGGATACCACAGCTTCAGCTCATACCGATTTTTATCAGTATGCCTGCGGTGGATGGATGAAAAATAATCCGCTAACCGGTGAATATTCCCGTTTTGGGAGTTTTGATAAACTGGCTGAAAACAACCGTAAACAATTGCGTGGTTTGATTGAAGAAATTGCTTCTAAAACAGCTAACAAAGGAACTGTAGAACAAAAAATAGGTGATGTGTACAATCTCGCAATGGATAGTACCAAACTGAATACCGAGGGTTACAAACCCATCGTAGCCGAATTAAAAAAAATAGCTGAATTAAAGTCAAGTTCTGACATTTTGAAACTAATGCCGGAATTGGTATTATCTGGATTAGATCCTTATTTCAGTGTTTACGTGGGTGCCGATCCGATGAACAGTTCTATGGAGATGGTGCAAACTTACCAAAGCGGTATAAGCCTTGGTCAACGCGATTATTATCTTGAAAATGATCTCCATACAAAGGATATCCGTTATAAATACAAAGAACATATTGTGAAGATGTTCGGATTGGTTGGTTTCACTCCGGCTCAGTCTAAGACTAATATGGAAGCAGTGATGACTATCGAAACACGTTTGGCTACAGTGGCTTTCGATAAGGTAAAACTACGCGACCCACATACTAACTACAACAAAATGACTGTTGCGGAATTACAAAAATTAGTTCCTGAGTTGAACTGGAATGAATACCTTAGTTCGTTGGGTCTGAAAGATATCAAAGATATCAATGCCTCACAAAAGGAATCACTGGTGGAAGTTGGAAAAATTCTTACTTCGGAACCAGTTACTGCTCAAATTGCTTACTTGCAATGGAAACTGATTGACGAATCCGCATCGTATCTGAGTGATAAAATCTACGCTGAAAACTTTGATTTTTATGGAAAAATACTTTCCGGAAAGAAAGAACAATCACCTCGCTGGAAACGCGCTGTTGGTACCGTTGATGGTGTTTTGGGTGAAGCAGTTGGGCAAATGTATGTAAAGAAATATTTTCCGGCAGAAGCCAAGGAACGTATGTTGAAACTTGTTCATAATCTACAGATTTCATTAGGTGATCGTATAAATGCATTGACCTGGATGGGTGATTCTACTAAAGTAAAAGCCAATGAAAAACTGAAAGCATTTATTGTAAAAATTGGTTATCCAGATAAATGGAGAGATTATTCTAAACTCGATATTAGTAAAGATTCGTATTATGCCAATGTAAAACGGGCAAGTCGCTTCGAAACTGAATATCGTTATGCAAAAGCCGGTAAAAAAGTGGATAAATCGGAATGGCAAATGACACCTCAAACGGTAAATGCTTATTACGAACCGTCAACCAACGAAATCTGCTTTCCTGCAGGTATTCTTCAATATCCATTTTTTGATATGACTGCCGATGATGCCTTTAATTATGGTGCTATTGGAGTGGTTATAGGCCACGAAATGACTCATGGATTTGATGATCAGGGTTGTCAGTTTGACAAGGAAGGAAACCTCAAAAACTGGTGGACTGCCACGGATAAAAAGAACTTTGATAAACGCGCCAGTGGTTTGGCTGATTTTTTCAGTGCCATTGAAGTGGCTCCCGGAGTTCACGGAAATGGTAAGTTCACCTTAGGCGAAAACATTGCCGATCACGGCGGTTTACAGATTTCGTATCAGGCATTCAGGAAAGCTACTGATGCTGCTCCTTTGGCCGTGAAAGATGGCTTTACACCCGAACAGCGTTTCTTCTTTGCCTATGCCAATGTTTGGGCCGGTAATGTCCGTCCTGAGGAAATCCTCAAACGCACTAAATCAGATCCTCACGCGCTCGGAAAATGGCGTGTAAACGGTGCTTTGCCTCATATACAGGCATGGTGTGATGCTTTTGGAATCAAAGCAGGAGATAAAATGTTTGTTCCGGTTGAGAAACGCGTTTCAATCTGGTAACCTTACATTAAATCCCCTCTCCACCTGGAGAGGGGACAATAAACAAATAAGGCAGAACCTCTTCGTCTGCCTTATTTTTTTTGCGGTTATATTGCTTCTTGCTTTCCATAACCTTTCGATAATTAATCGATTTCCCATGTGTTTGAATTTCTTCTTCGCGGCTTTGTTTTCGTGCCGACTTTACCTGCTCCAGAATAGAGCTCCTTTTCTTTGTTTTCATTTCTTGTAAATTATCTTATTGTTTCATTATCTAATTAGCACATTTCTTTTCCCATTTTCAATTTCTTCAATATCCACATTTACCAACGAGTCGGGTAGGATAGGGGCTATATTTTCCGACCATTCGATAAAACACAAATTCCCTGAATAAAGGTATTCTTCAGCTCCTAAATCCAGCGCTTCCTGAATTTTATTTATCCGGTAGCAATCGAAATGATAAATAATCCGACCATCTGCAGCTTCGTATTCATTAACGATAGAGAAGGTAGGAGAGTTGACCGTTTCTTTCACACCCATCGTTTCGCAAATCGATTTTATGAAGGTAGTTTTTCCCGCACCCATTTTTCCGTTAAAGGCAAAAACAGTCCGATCAGCAATTTGATTAATAAATTGTTGGGCTGATTGATGAATAGTTTCCAAAGTGAAGCTCCCTAAATCCCCCATGGGGGAATAAAGATTTGTATCAATACTCTTTTTTTCTACTATCATATTTTTAATTTCAAATTCCTAAAAGTCCCCCTAGTGGGATTTAGGGGGCCATATTTGAGTGCAAAGATACGGCAAAAAATAAATACTCAATTCTCAGGGCTTCAAATCGCTTTTAAAATAGTTATAAATGCTTGATGCTCTGCTACTTCCAACAACTGCAGTCAAGTCATTCAATTCAGCGCTTTTAATACGTTTTACGCTCTTAAAATGTTTAATCAGGTCGTTTTTTGTTTTTTCTCCAATTCCGGGTATCGTATCGAGTTCCGAAGCCACTTGTGTCTTGCTTCGCTTGTCCCGATGAAAGCTGATGGCAAATCGGTGGACTTCGTCTTGCATCGATGCGAGAATTTTGAAAAGTGGGTCATTCACTTTAAGTCCGATTTCTTTTGGCGGAAATCCAAATAGTAATTCCCGGGTATGATGCTTACTGTCTTTTGCCAAACCTGCAATAGGGATGTTAATTTGCAGTTCGTTTTCTATTACCTGTCGGATCACTTCCATTTGACCTACTCCGCCATCGGCAATGATTAAGTCGGGAAGTGGACTTTCTTCATTTAACATACGAGTATATCGCCTACGAACCACTTCTTTCATCGAAGCATAATCATCGGGACCAACCACAGTTTTAATGTTATATTTCCGGTAATCTTTTTTCGATGGTTTCCCTTTTTTGAAAACAACACATGCCGCCACCGCATCGGTGCCTGATATGTTCGAGTTGTCAAAACACTCAATAGTCATAGGTGGTTTGTCCATATGCAACAATTCCTGAATGTTTTTCATCAGTTGCATGGCCCGTTGATCCGGGTTAAGTTTCTCTTCCTGCTTAAGTTTATCCAGTTTGTATTGTCTAACATTCTGAATAGCAAGCTCTAAGAGTTTTTTTCGGTCACCACGTTGAGGAATAACTATCGCTGCATCTTTCAGTTGGTAATTAATAGCAAAAGGTACCACTATTTCTTTCGAGTTACTCTGTAGTCGTTCACGAAGCTCTACAATGGCCATGGATAGCAGATCTGCTTTGTCTTCGTCCAGTCTTTTTTTGTATTCGATGGTATAGCCCTGAATAATACAACCTTTCGAAATACGTAATATATTTACAAAAGCAGCATTTTCATTTTCATCATAGGCAAATACGTCGGTATTCTCTACTACTGTGTTTGCAATGATAGATTTTGATTTGTAGCTTTCAATTAATTCATATTTCAGTTTTAGTAAATGTGCTTCTTCAAATTTAAAATCGCTTGCTAATTTCTTCATTTGTTCCAGCAACAACTTGCTTATTTCATTTGCATCCCCCCTGATAATCTGTCGTAGCTGTTCAATGGTTTGTTTATATTCTGTTTCCGTTTCTTTGCCCTCACAAGCCCCTTTGCATTTATGGATATGGTATTGCAGACATACCTTGAACTTGCCGGCTTCTATATTTTCTTTTGTCAGGGGCAGGCGGCAGGTTCGAAGCGGAAATAGTTCATGCACTATATCTAAAATAGAATTAATTGTATAGTTCGAACTGTAGGGTCCAAAATACTGTGATCCGTTTTTAAAGATAGTCCGTGTTTTGAAAATTCGGGGAAAGGGTTCGTTCGTTATGCAAATACTTGGATAAGTTTTGCCATCTTTCATCAATACATTATAGCGCGGCTGATATTGTTTAATGAGGTTATTTTCGAGGAGGAGGGCATCTTCTTCTGTTTCTACAACAATATATTTCAGCGATTCTATGTTTTTTACCAGTACATTTGTCTTGCCTGAGTCATGAATCTTATTAAAGTAGGAGCTAACCCGTTTCTTTAGGTTTTTGGCTTTGCCTACATATATTATTTCATCGTTTATATTATAGTACTGGTAAACCCCCGGTTTTTCGGGAAGAGCATTTACCTGTTCTTTTAATGTATTGGATGTTTTCATAACCCATACCCTCAAAAGGGGAATTATACAATCTAATTGGTTTTTATTTAATGTTCCACGTGGAACAAAGTCAAACAATTTAAATGTTTCACGTGGAACATTCTTCTTCCCCTTTAGGGGTTAGGGGCCTGGTTATCTCCCCATCATTACCAACAATATGTTCACATCGCTCGGCGAAATGCCCGGAATACGGCTTGCCTGACCAATTGTTTCAGGAGCAATCTTCGTTAGTTTCTGCCGTGCTTCGGTCGATAGTGATTGCAGCGAATTATAATCAATCCGCCCGCTAATGTTGATATGTTCCAGGCGTTGAAGCTTTTCAGCGATTAATTTCTCTCGTTCAATATAACCTTCGTACTTCAAAAGCACTTCGGTTGCTTCAATTATTTCTTCTTTACGACTGCCAATTTCATCGATTTTCGTCTTCAAGGCAGGTACTGCTTCGGCCAGCATTTCAATTCCAAGTTGAGGACGTAATACTAAATCACTCAATTTGCATCCGTGTTTTAATTCGGATGAATCATTTGCTGCCAGAAAATCATTCATAGCAACAGGTTTTACAGACTCATTTTTGATGAAATCAGTCAGAATAGCCTGAGCTTCTTTTTTAGTCTGTAACTGATTGTAGCGGTTTTGAGTAGCTAAACCAATTCCATATCCTTTTTCAGTCAGGCGCATATCGGCATCATCTTGTCGAAGCAATAAGCGGTATTCGGCACGCGAAGTAAACATTCGGTAGGGCTCATCCACTCCTTTGGTTACCAAATCGTCAATCAATACCCCAATATAGGCTTCATTCCGACCCAGTGTAAATTCCGTACCTCCCTGGCAATTGATATGGGCATTGATTCCGGCTATCAATCCCTGTCCTCCGGCTTCTTCATAACCTGTAGTACCGTTTATTTGTCCTGCAAAGAAAAGATTCTTTATTTTCTTCGTCTCGAGCGTATGTTTTAATTGAGTCGGATCAAAGAAATCGTATTCAATAGCATAACCCGGACGATAAAGCTGTGCATTTTCCAAACCGACAACGGTATGAATAGCGTCAATCTGAACCTTTAGCGGGAGTGAGGATGAAAAACCATTCAAATAGTATTCTTGCGAATCAACTCCTTCGGGTTCGAGGAACAGTTGGTGCGAAAGTTTATCGGCAAAAGTGATTATTTTTGTTTCGATACTTGGACAATAGCGAGGACCAATACTCTGTATTTGTCCGTTGTAAAGAGGAGAATCCAGCAATCCTTTCCGCAATTCATCATGAGTGGTTTCATTGGTATAGCTTATCCAGCAACTGCGTTGTGGAAGCTCCCGTTTGGCTTCTTCCAGAAAGGAGAATTTATGGAAGTCATTTTCCCCGATTTGCTCGGCCATTTTTGTGAAATCAATCGTGCGACCATCTATACGGCAAGGGGTACCTGTTTTCATTCGATCGCTGATGAAACCTATAGATTTTAGCTGTTCGGTTATACCATACGAAGCTGGTTCAGAAACTCGACCTCCACTGAGCTGATTTTTACCAAAATGCATCAGACCTCCCAGGAATGTTCCAGCGGTGAGTACGACTGATTTAGCTTTCATTTCCACTCCCAGCGCTGTGATTACTCCGCTAACTGCCCCGTTTTCGAAAGTCAGTTGTTTGACCGTGTCCTGCCAGATAGAAAGATTGGGTGTGTTTGATACGGTGTGTATCCAATGTTTGATAAACACTTGTCGATCACTTTGGGAACGGGGACTCCACATAGCAGGGCCTTTGGAGCGGTTTAACATGCGGAATTGTATGGCAGAACGATCGGTTATGATACCCATTTGCCCACCCAGTGCATCAATTTCGCGCACTATTTGACCTTTGGCAATTCCACCTACAGCGGGATTACAGCTCATCTGGCCAATTTTATTCATGTCCATGGTGATGAGCAGAGTCTTTGAACCCATATTGGCGGCTGCACAAGCGGCTTCATTGCCTGCATGACCGGCACCTATCACAATTATATCGTAGTTGAAATCCAT
>SESG01038569.1_pt1 | contig 26288 bp, 14 predicted proteins | sample 3171421 | NCBI WGS metagenome assembly SESG01 (sample SAMN10866946, study PRJNA518727) | freshwater metagenome | biome: subpolar coniferous forest; feature: holomictic lake; material: water; isolation source: holomictic Lake 227, 6 m and 8 m depth | place: Canada: near Kenora, Ontario | collected...
GGCGCTGAAGGATGTCACCGACAAAGGCGGCCACCAGACCAAGCGGTGGACGAAGACGCAAGAGGACCAGCCGAAGCCGAAGGCCGGCGCACCGATGCAGCATGGTCAGGTTGTTCACTTCCGACACGGCGACGTGCAAGGCAAGGGTGCCATCCGCGCCAGCGGCCCCGATGGCGTCACCGTGGCCGACGAGTCCGGCCGGGAGCATCAAGTCCGGCACGAGCACCTGATCGGGCCGGCGGACAACGACAACAAGACGGCCAGCGACGACGGCGCCGAGAAGCAGGTTCCGCCGGATCAGTTCTCGGCGACCGCGATCTTCGAGCGCGACAACGACCCGAACGCCACCGTCGAGACCGTGCTCAAGGGGTTTCCATCCGACACCGCGGCCAAGATCGATGCTACCAGTAAGAAGCTGGAAAACGTCACCGAGACGTACAAGACCTTCATGAAAGACGGACAGTACACTCCGGAACGGCAGAAGCTGCACGACAAGATCATTTCTCACATCCTGTCGCCGGAGCGGATTGAGGCTGCGAAGCCTGCTGAAGGTCAGGCTCCGACGTTTACTGTTCTCGGTGGACGCGGCGGCTCTGGCAAAAGCTGGTTCGCTGGAAAGGTCTACGACCAGAACAAATCAATCGTGCTTGATGCCGATGAGATTAAGCAGATGATTCCTGAATATGAAGGGTGGAATGCCTTTCAGGTTCACGAAGAGTCCGGCCATCTGTTCGACCAGATCACCAACATAGCAGAAGGTCTCGGTCTTAATCTGGTGCATGACGCCACGATGAAGACCAAGAGCAAAGCCGTCGAGCTGGTGAAGCGGTTCAAGGACAAGGGATACCGGGTCGAGGCGCACTACATGCACTTGCCGCGCCAAGAAGCGGCGAAGCGTGCGGTCGCCAGATTCCTCGGTCCCACCGGTCGCTTTGTGCCGCCGAACGTGGTATTGATGAATCTGGCGAATGAGGCGTCATTCGACGCGATCAAAGGCGACTGCGATGCGTGGTCCTTCCGGGACAACAACGTCGCGAAAGGCGCCGAACCCAAGCTGATATCGGAGAGCGGAAATGTCGTTTCTGGAAGCGATGGCGGAAAAGCTGGACAGCATGGACTGCCGGCCGGGCGGGAAGAGTCCGGTGCGAGTGCCGGACTACCTGCAAAAGATGCTGGACGAGCAGGAAGGCTCGGCAAAGCCTTCGATGGAGTCGGAGCCGGCCGCCGAGTGATCTTCCTGGCGGTCAGGCAATGACCGCCGAGCCGGTGCTGCTCGACCTGGGCGCGGTTCCCGCGTGCCACTGCGACGATGCGCTGGACCATCTCCACAAGGCGATTGCGGAAGACCCGCACGGCGAGCCGGAATCGATCTGGCGTCCGCACGAGAACCCTTGGCTCACCGAGCACGTCGAGGATTGGACCAGCCGCATGCAGGCGCTGCTGGTCGCTATTCAGGACACCCTGGCTCGCGCGCTTACCGGACAGCCGCTCGGCGAACTGGCGAAGGCCGAGCCGTGGATGCGTTGGGATGCCGAAGCGTTCGCCGCGACCCGCACCTATCTCGAAGGGAAACTGCCGGCCAGCTACAGTCTCGACGACTGGATGATGCTGGTCGATTTCCTGATCCAGCGGTATCTCCCGGAAGGCGTGATCCAGTCCGAAGCCGAGTACCTGACCGTACGCGCCGCGCTGGCGGGCAAGGTCGCGGCGAACATGGAAGCGCAAGCCGAGCTGCGGGCCAAGCTGACGCCGAAGCTGATTCCGGCGCTGGTAAAGATGCTGCCGACCCGCTTTGCACACATTGCCGAGCGTGTGCTCACACCAATGGAAACGGCGGTCCTGCGGTGCGCACATTCTCGCGCCGCCGTCAATATCTCGGCGGTGGCGGATCGCACCCGGTCCCGGATGAAGGGTGTCATCCTTGAGCACGTCCAAGCGATGGTGCTCGGCCAGAAGGAAGGCACCACCGAGTACCTGCGGACGCGGCTGTTCGATGAATTCGGCGTGCTGAACCGCGACATGAGGCGGATCGCCATCTCGGAAGCCGGCGAGTGTCAGAGCCAGGGTTTCATCGCGGCGCAGCCGGCCGGTCAGAAGCTCAAGCGGATGGAAGCCTACAACGGCGCCTGTCCCTGGTGCCGGGACATTAACGGCGCCGTGGTGGCCGTCGTGGACCCGGCCGAGCCGAACAAGGACGGCATGACGGAAATCTGGCTCGGCAAGACCAACATCGGCCGCTCGGTCGCACCGCGGAAGCGGATCGGCGGTGAGCTGGTGCCGCGGGAGCCGCACGAGATGTGGTGGATCGCGGCCGGTATCCAGCACCCGCACTGCCGCGGTAGCTGGACTCCGGTGTCAGACCGGCCGGCGAACGTCTCGCCGGAGTTCGATCGGTGGCTGAAATCCAAGCTCCAGACGGCGAGCAAGACCCAAGGGTGAAATCGTCGTGACACCACTGTCGGCAGAGACTGAACGCCGACAGGTAATGAACCACATGATCATCCTCTTCGCCAAAGCCATCGTTCGCGGTGACATGTCAACCGGTGCTCTCTTCGGCGAACAGGTAGATGTCGCTGGCTACCACACCAAGGACGGCACCTACGTCGCGCCGCACCGCGCCGTGCGGCAGAAGAAGCTGGTGCGTCCGATGCCGGTCCAGCATGACCTGTTCGGCGCACAGCCGGCGCCGGTCAAGGCGGCGAAGCCGGTGGACACCCGGCAGGCGGACCTGTTCGCACAGCCGGCGGCGAAGGTCGAGCCGGCCAAGCCGGTCGCGAAGCCGGTCGCGGACATGCCAGCGGCGGACCTGCATGCCGAGTACCATGGGTTCGACAGCGACAAGGTTTCCGAAGACGACTATTTCGACGCGATGGATCGGCATGTCGCGGTCACCGATGAGCTGGCGGCCAAGCTCGGCGCCGAGCCGGGTGGATTGGTGCTGGCGCAGAAGCGCAGCAACGGCTCCGACATGGGTGCCTACATCTCTCCCGAGCCGGACGGGACCGGACGGTGGAGAATCACATGGTTCGATGCGCGCGGTTTCTCTGGTGACACCCAGCGCAAGGACAAGGCGGCATGTGTGCTGGTCGCGTTGCAGGACGGCTACCGGGACACCAACCGGCAGCTCCTGCGCACGCTGATGAAACAGCCATCGTTCCAAGAAGGCAACGAAGATACCGAGAAGGTTCGGGACGCGAATAAGAAGGCGGATGAAGCGAAGAAGGTGGAGCCTGCCGCCGAGACGGAACACGAGATTTGGGCGCGAAAGAACAAGGAAATCCGCACCGAGAACCGAGACCATGATGCCGCGACCGACTTCGCGCTCATGGTGATCGCTGACGTGCGAGACGGTGACCCGCAGACCCTACCGGACATCGCCGAAGGTCTCGTCTCCTACGCCATTGACCGGAAGATGGACCCTGGCCCGATGGCGGATGAAGTCGCCAAGCAGATCGGCCGCAGCGAGTTCGGCACCCTGTGCAACATGGCTGGAAAGCTCCGTTCGACTGTCGAACGCGCGATGATGGATTGGTCGAAGAATCATACTGACAAGGCCGATACGGATTGGCGCGATGCTGCGATTGCCGCCGAGCCGCAGTACAAGCCGATCAAAATGACGACTGCGAAGCCGATGTTTCGCAGTGTTTCCATTCAAGAGCTGAAAGATATTATTGAGTCTGGAAAGGTTAAGGGGAAAGGTAATAAGTTTAACCCCTTCGATGTTCGGCGACACGTCTTCTTCGCTGACGCTATCAGCAATCACGTTATTCGTCAGGGAGAAGAGTTGCAACGGCAAGCCGATGTTGCTCTTGCTGATTCTCCGTTGACATCTGCAATTGTCGAGGCAAAGGCTCGATTTGACCAGCGCCGTGCTTACTGGAATGCGCAGACCGCACCCGGAAGCAAGGCGACGCAGAAGGATCGTGATCAGGCTCGCATCCAAGACGCGAAGGCCAAGAAAGCGTGGGAAGATGCAATACTAGCGCACGGTAAAGCCGGTTCCGACATTATGAAAGACTTACGAAAGCAGCGCGAAGACGGTCACTACTCTTCTGCCATTATTGAGACGAAGCCGGTTGATACTGGTCTCCATTATTCGTCAGATCATGGCCGATCTGACATGCAAGTTGACGAATATGGGTTTCAGAGTGGACAGATTAAGGCCGACGACATCACTCGTGTTCATCTTATAAAAGACGGCAAGGTCACAAAAACAGTTGACGTGTCTGATGTCGATGTCGGCGGTGTCGCTGGCACTGATGAGTTTGCCAAAGTTAAAGAAGGCGATCACAAGTTTGAAAATAATGTTGAATATGTTCTGAAAGACGGCCATTGGCATCTCGTCAGTGATGGTGGAAAAACTGAGTCTTCTGCGCCATTCAACGACTTGTCCCGCAGAATCATCAAGCTCGAAAGCGAAATAGAAGCCAGCGAAGCGAGCGCACGGCAGAAAGCGGTCGCGGAAACCCGGCGATACACTGGCGGCAAAGGTCGCGGCACCAGCAGATGGCGCGTGTCCGATGAGGAAGAATACCAGAAGCGGCTCCTTCCGATCCTGGCTCAGATCAAGCCGGTGAACGACGGCAAGCGCAATAAGGTCGAATCCTATCGCGCACAGCTCCAGAAGCTGGATGGAACCGCTCCCGCCGCACCGCTGGCCTGGGGCGTCCCCGCCGGGACCACCAAGACCGCGCGTCGCAAGCTCAACAGCGCGGCACTGGCGCTGCTGAAGGCCAAGGCCGACGCGGACATGACCGACGCCGACAAAGCCATCCTGGCGCAGTACACCGGCCGCGGCGGCATCGGCGATAGCCTGAACGAATTCTACACGGACCCGGCGGTGGCGTCGGCGATGTGGACCATGCTCGGCAATCTCGGGTTCCGCGGCGGGGATGTGCTTGAGCCGAGTTGCGCGACCGGTGTTTTCCTGCACACGGCTCCGGCCGGGTCGCGGGTCCAGGGTGTCGAGTACGACCCGACCAGCGCGCGGATCGGCGGTATCCTGCACCGGTCCTCCGGCCATGATGTCGCAGCGTCCAGCCTGGAACGGTTCGCGATGCAGGACGGCCGCCAGTTCGACGCCGTGATCGGCAACGTGCCGTTCGGCCTGCGCGGCTCGACAATCCGCGACGACAAGCCGGACCTCGCCACGGCAGAGCAATATTTCTTCGACGCCGCGCTGGACAAGACCAAGGACGGCGGACTGGTGGCGCTGATCGTTCCGACCGGCATCATGGACAGCAAGACCGGCCGCGCCTTCCGGGAGAGGATGCTGCGCAAGGGTGAATTCCTGGGTGCGCGGCGCCTGCCGAACACGGCATTCGAAGCCAGCCACACCGGAGTCACCACCGATGTTGTCGTTTTCCGCAAGCGGCCGGCGGACGTGGCCGGCGCACTCTCGACGGTGACGCAGGACCAGCTCAAGACGCTCGGCGTCTGGGACACCGATTTCCTGGCCGGCGATTACTTCACCGGCCGCGGTGCCGGCGATGTCATGGGGAGGCTCGAAGACGGCTGGCGCGCCAAGGCCGGCATGGGACACGACATCACCGTGACCGGCGGCATGGAAGGGATTCCGGCCGACCTGTCCGCCTGGACTCCGGCGGCGCCGACTTCGACCATGGATATGACCGTCGAGCGCGTTCTGGCGGCGCTGGGTGACGATGAGCGTGCCAAGGCCGCTGCCGTGTCGGCGGCCAAGAAGCCGGCCTATCAGGTGGCGCAGCTCGGCGACGTGCGGGTGATCGACGGCGTGCGCTACGTGCTCCAGGGTGAGCCGCCGCGGTGGCACCGCACCGAAGGTGAAGTGCCGGAAGTGGTCGATGCCGCGCAGAAGCTCGGCGCGATGCTGGATACCCTGGCGGCCGGCGGCGACCCGCTTATCCGCGCCAAGGTGATCGAGGCGCTGAACGATTTCGTCGCCACCCACGGCGGGCCGGCGCGGAACAAGGAACTGTCGAAGTGGTTGTCGTCGCCGTCGCTGCCGATGTTGGCCGGCTCCGACCCGGAGAGCCATCAAGCTCGAGTCAAGGATGCGCAGCGTGCGGCGGCGCGGGTGCTCGGCGCCGTCAACGACGACGGCAGCTATTCCGATCTGGTCACCGGCCGGGACCGGAAGCTGGATGACGCGGCGCTCGACACGGTGGCGACCAAGCTCTCGCTGGAAACCGGCGGGTTCTCGCCTGACCAACTCTCGGCGGCCTGGGGACACGGCGGCCGGGATGAAGTGCTCGACCATCTCTTCGCGTCACCGGCCTATGCCGTGTCGCCGGACGGCCAGACCTGGGAGACGATGGACACCTACATTTCCGGCGAGCTGTGGGTGAAGCTCGACGCGGCCAAGGTCGCGGCCGGACATGAAGGTCTGGCGCCGGAGTACAAGGCCAAGTACGAAGCGCAAGCCAAGGCGCTGGAAGCCGCCATCGATCCGCAGTCGCTCGAAGATGTCGAGGTGCTGATCACCAGCGGCTTCGTGACGCCGGAGATTCTGACCCAGTGGTTCACCGCTCGCCGGCTGGCCTATCAGGAAGAAAACGTCGGAGCCAATTGGTCACCGGCCGCCGTCAAGGTCGAGTTCAAGGGTGGCATCTACACCCTGACCGGCACCGAGCGGAACTGGGACGCCGACCTGATCGAAAAGCTGCTGAACCGTACCGGTGTCCGCAAGGATGACCTGCCGAAAATCGAACGGTTCAATGCCGAATTCCGCGAATGGCTGCTGGCGAGTCCGCTCCGGGACAAGGTGGAAGAGACCTACAATCGGACCTACCGCGGCTATCGCGCGCCAGCCTTCTCGGATGCGCCGATCGCCATCCCCGGCTTGAACCCGGCGCTCAACGTCAACGGCTACCATTTCGCCGGCCTGCGCTGGGCGCTGGAGTCCGGCAAAGGAATCATCGCGGCCGATGTCGGCCTGGGCAAGACCGGCCGCGGCTTGATGCTGGCGAAGCTCGCCAAGGCCACCGGCCAAGCCAAGAAGCCGACCTTCGTCGTGCCGAAGTCGGTGCTGTCGAATTGGATGGCGGAAGCGGAGTTCTGGTTTCCTGGCAGCAAGTGTCTCGTCATCGGCGAGACCTACAGCAAGGACAAGAACGGCAACATCATATCAAAGCCTGATAACGAAGAGTCGCGCCGCCGCAAATATCAGGATATGCAGCAGAACGACTATGACTTTATCTTCATTAGCCAGCCGGCATGGAATGATCTTGACGTAGACCCAATCACCAAGGGTCAGTACGCCAACGGTGATTTCTGGGCGCAGCGTGGCGATAAGTTAGGTAATGCCGGAAATAAACGGCTGAATAAGATAAGAACAAATTACGACCAGGCGCTCGCGAAACGAGACTTCACCAAGAGAGAAAATACGACATACTTCAACGATCTTGGCGTAGACATGCTGATTCTCGATGAAGGACATGCGTTTAAGAATCTCTATGCTGCAAAGAACCGGTTTGGTGAGTCTCCAAAGTTTCTTGGTGGCTCCGGCCTAAGTAACCGTGCGCAGGATACCTATTTTAAGACACGCTTCCTTCGTGAGTCTCACGATGGCAAGGGTGTATTCATGTTGACTGCGACTCCGACTAAGAACAGTCCGCTCGAAGTCTACTCGATGCTATCTCATATCGCACCAGATGTGTTTGAGAACATGGGTATCAAGAACAGCGAAGACTTTCTTGATCGGTTCTGTGAGTTCAAGAACGACACCATCCTGACGACTTCTGGTCAGCTCGAAGAGGCGCTTGTCACCGCAGGGTTCAAGAACCTGAACGAGTTGCGCGGCGTCATGAAGCGGTACATCGATCGCAAGACGGCGGAAGATGTCGGCCTGAAGCTCCCTGGCCGGGACGATCGCCAGCACATGATCGAGATGACGGCCGAGCAAGAGGCGGTCTATCAGGAACTGCGCGAGGCCGCCGCCGCCGGCAGCAAGAGCGACGACACAGGCGATGCGCATATCTTCAGCATCATGTCGAAGATGGGAAAGGCCAGCATCGATCTATCGCTCCTGGGTGCCGAGCATGCTGGAGCGCGGTCGCCGAAGATCGAGGCTGCTGCCAAGACCATCGTCTCCGGCGCCGAAGACGGCGGTCAGGTGGTGTTCTGCGATCACGTCGATACCCACGAGACCATCGCGGCGGCGCTGGTCAAGGCCGGCATTCCGCGCAACCAGATCGGCATCATCAACGGCAAGGCCGCGACCACCAGCGCAGCGCGGCAGAAGATCAGCGACGACTTCAACGCCGGCAAGCTCAAGGTGGTGATCGGCAACACGGCGACCATGGGTGAAGGCGTCAACCTCCAGAAGGGGACCACCGACATTCACCACCTCGACCTGCCGTGGGAGCCGGCATCGGTCCAGCAACGGAATGGCCGCGGTCTGCGCCAGGGGAACAAGAAGGAGTCGGTGCGGATTCACACCTATCTCGCCAAAGGGAGCTTCGACGGCTACCGCTACCAGACCATCATGTCGAAAAAGGACTGGCAAGACCTGCTGTGGAACGGCGGTGACCGGGTGGAGAATCTGGCGAAGGAAGGCGGATTCAGCCGCACCGATATGCTGATCATGCTCTCGGCCAATCCCGAAGAAACGAAGGCAAAATACGACGCCGACAAAACCGCCGCCGACCAGCGGAAGACGGCCGACGAGCGCGGGAAGATGGTTGCGCAGTACGACAAGTGGCAAGAAATGCGCGCCAGCATCAAGCGGATGAAGGCCAGCGGTATCGAAGGTCCGTCATTCCAGCGTGCCAGGGTGCGCGCCAAGATCATCAAGGAAAGCCTGCGCGATAATCGCTACTTCACCCACAAGGATTTGCTCGATACCGACACCCCGGCGCTGATCGAGCCGGTGACCGGCCACGCCTGGAAGGTAGGCAGCGCCTTCGAGACCGAGGCGACCAAGGACAGTCCGATCAACGAAGCGGCCAAGTGGGTGGTGACGGTGGTTGACCGGGCGGCCGGCACCATCGCCGTGCGCCGGTACGGCGGCGTCGGCGAGAAGTACCCGCTGTCGATCAAGGTTGCCGACATGAAATCTGGCGCCGTCCCATTCGTCTACAGCGATCAGGCGGAAGCGGCGGAAGTTGCCGAGAAGATGACGGCGGCGGCACTGACCAAGGCGAAAACGGCGTCGAGCCTGTCGGACCTAAAAGGCGTTCCCGATAGCGTGCTGCATGCCAACCACGACCAGTATCAATCGATGATCAAGGACAGCATTAAGTCTTATCGGAGCAAAGATCATTTCAGCCACATGCCGGTTGTCGATAAGGCTGGAAATGTTAAGTTGCTGGATTATGTAAGCGCGATTAACGATAATGATCTAATGCTTCCGACCAGTGAGAATCGCTCTAAGGCGCTTCGTGCTTATGCGGACATGGAAAGCAATAAGATCGTTGCGTCGCATTATCAATCATCTGGCAAAAAGTATTCGACTGGTAAGTCGTATCATCAGATTGAATACGATACTGGTAAATCATACGGTCGTCCGACACATAACCCATGGCGAGATTATATCAAGGCCATGTTCGGCCAAGATGCCGTTGACGAAGCAACCAAGCTCTATCATGCCGATGTCCACGCCGCGGCTCATGCTGCCGACAACTTCGGTGAAGCGGTCGAGAAGATGCGTAATGTTGCACCGGTTGCAAATTCCCAGATCAACGGTGGCAAGTCCACCATCCATCAGGTCGGCATCAATGCGCTGATCGCTCGCGCCAAGGCCAAGGGTGAATTGGCAGAAGCGACCCCGGAGCTGATGCGGCTGGCGAAGGAACAGGGTGACCTTGCCGCGGCGGCCGAACTGGTGCGTGCGGCGGCCGACGCTGGCGTGATGGCGCCGACGACGGCGCTCAAGCACCATATCGACCTGACGAAGCAGAGCACGGAATCCGGTGGATACTACTCGACATCGCGCACCTTCCACAAATACACGCCGGAAGTGGTGACATCGATGGGTAAGCTGGTCGAGAAACACAATCTCGGCGACATGACGCCGGAGAAGGTGGGTTTCAACCGGTCGATCGATTACCATCCGATCCTGGGCACCTGGGACCAAATGCGTGCGCCGATGAGCGCGCACGTCGCCAACCTTTCAGCGAAAGCCGCCTGACATGACCAGCACCATCGACACCCACGCGGCGCTGCGCAATATCCTGCAACAGCTCCAGACCGAGCCGAAGCGGTACAAGCTGTTTGGAATCTGGTGGTGGCCGGTCAAGGCGCTGCTGCGCCGAGCCGGCTACGGTCCCGAGCAATGCTACCTGCTGGGTGGCTATCAGGACGCCGACACGGCGTCCATGGTGCCGCACCTGAACCTGCACGACACCATGACGGCGGCGCTGGAAGAGTACGGCCAGAACGCGCGCTATCCGTCTTCTGACGGCACAGTCGAAAACGTCGATGGCGAACGGGTCATTGTCATGGACGAGGACGCCGGATTCTGAGTTTTCGTCGTGACGCCACTGTGGCGTCATGATGATTCTCATGCTCAAAGGCGGTCACGGTAGCGGTGACCACGGTCATTCTGGTCGGCCTGGACAGGTCGGCGGAAGCTCTGCCGCTCATGACTCGGCGGCGATGCTGCCGGATTCGTCCGGCTGCACCACGGCAGAGACGGCGCGGGCGTATTGGCAAAAGCACCTTGCAGGTAAAGAAATCTCACTGCACACTAAGGTGAAAGCCGGAACATTCTCTGTACGAGTCGTATTTGATGAAACACATACCCATATGTGGACACATGAATCAAAAGCTGGTGATAAGGTTGATGAATATGATGATAATAAGAAGAAATCAGGGCCTAGAACATTTGATCAAAATAGATCAGTTTTAATGGATAGAATATTTAGCACGATATGCAATCCATTTCGTGTTTATCCTGGTGATAAAAGCAGGCATGTTTACCTTAGTTCTCCACCGCTTGGAGATGGCAGTTCATTTGTTGTTGTTCTTAGTCCTAAATCAAATGGGAAATATGAATTTATCACATCACACATTAGGACAGAAAAATGGATGGCCGAACAACGTCTAAAGAATAAACCTATCCTTCCGCACGGGGAAAAAGTGCTGTTCATGAAAAGCGAAAACCCGCCTTTCGGCGGGTTCGCTGGTCCTGAGACCTCCGGTTCTACACGGTTTGCTGAGGCATCCGCTCTCGGTCCTGACTTCCATCAGAACCCCGCTGCTACCGCCACCACAAGGATGGATCGCCCGGCTGAAGCAACTATTAACCTATTCGGATTCTTCGATCTCGTCAAGGCTCTCGGTCCCGGCGAGAGATGGATAACCGTGAGAAGTCACGGAGACGCCGAAAAAGGCACTCCGATCCTGATCAAGCAGCAACCGGACGGAAGCGCCAAAGTCATCGGCGGCGCTGGCGGCAAGCTGAACCACCTGAAACTGACCGGAGTCCGCTCGGAAGCGGATTATAAAGCCGACGCGCTCAAGCGCAGCAAGGACAATGCTTTCAAGAAAAAGGAACAAGCGCGAGCCGATAAAGAAGCTGGATTGACGGAAGTCAAGAAGGCCAACAAGGCAGATATCAAGGCGCAAGTCGGTGAGCATCGCGCTAAGTTTGTCCAGACTGTTGCGCAAGCTCTCGGGTGGAAGAATGAAGACTTAGCTTTTCCCGAGCATCTTTACCAGAATGTCAGTGAGCCAGCGCGGAAACAGGCTGAGAAGAAGCACGCCAATGAAGTGTTCTCGCGCGCTAAGGAAGCCGTTGACCAACAGCGGCAGATGCTGGTGCAGGACGCCGAAGCGCGCTCGGCCGCCGGCCTGGGTGAAGTGCCGCTGACCAGCGCCATGCCTGACCAGATCAGCGTTCAAGACCTCGACCCGATCACGCCGGCCACCAAGGGTCTCGGGTACAGCACCGATTACGCCAAGCGCGCGGAAGCGGCTGGCGCCACCAAGGAAGACATCAAGGCCGAAGCCACGGCCGCGAAGCCGCCGCCGGCCAAGCTACCGGTCGAGGGTCGGCCGACACCAGCCGAGACCCGGAAGGAAGTCGGCGAGAAGATCAAGGACGAGCTGGTTGCCATCCGTGATCCGGGTCCGAAGGTTGACCCGAAGGTGGTCGTCGATGTGAAGAAGGCGGTCGAGCTGCTGAAGGCCGAAAAGAACCTGAAGGCCGTCGAGAAGGCGGCTCGGGAGAAGACGGCCGCGGTCACCACCGCGACGGCGGTCGAGCCGCAAGCCTACGTGCTCGAAGTCGGCAAGGGTGCCGTCGATGCCGATGTGGTCAAGGATTTGGAGAACGACCTGCGGACCCTGCGGACCAAGGCGTTCCTGTCCGAAGTCGGAAAGATTGCCGGCGGCACCGATGCGATCGGCCGGCATGTCGGCGTCGGCGCCTACAACTCGATCAACGCGCTCTCCCTGGCGGCCGGCGGCTCGGCGATGGTTGACCGCAGCGTCGTGGACGTGCTCGGCATCGCTGGCGCCGCTCAAGTGCTGGCGCGGCGGCTGCACACCGACATGACTCCGGCCGAGCTGGACAACATCAAGGCGGCCATGGGTAGCTTCCATGTGGACCACTACATGGAGACCAGCGACTCCGCGCTCCGGCAGGCTCGGGACTGGCACGAGGCGGCCAACGAAATCGAAATCGGCGAGGCGGCCACCGGCTCCGAGCTGGCCCAGGCGCAAGAGCTGAACGCCAAGCGGCGCGATCTGATCAACAAGGCGAACACCGTGCTCGGCACCGCCTACGGCGAGATGGAGGCGAATGCGGCGCTGGTGATGGCGCTCGACCAGCCGGACAAGAAGAATCTCCAAGTCAGCATGGGGAAGACCGGCATCGAGACGGCCATCCAACAGCTTCGCGCCATCGGACTCCAGCGCGGCGACTACCAGATTGAAAAAGTCGGCGCGAGCACGATGCTGACCGTGACCGGCGCCGGCATGGATCGGCTGGCGAAGCCGGTGGCGCGGGAAGACCTCGAACGGGTCAAGGGTGCGCTCGACATCATCGACGGCCACCAAGACGAGGATAACTGGCTCCCGCTCGGCGTCTCCAGCCGGCCGGAGCTGTCGATGACGACGCCGGCCGGTGTGGCGCCGCGGCTGGCGAAGCCGTTCAAGGCCGGGCCGGACATCGGCCAATCGATCCGCGACTACATCGGCGGCCGGACGGCGGACGGCGACACCCCGGCGGATGTGCTGGGTGACCTGCTGTCGGAAGACACCATGCAGAAGGCCGGCGACCGGACGGCGTTCATGGCGGCGCTGAACGAGATTGCTCCGATCACCGACGAAGCCGGGAAACAGGTTCGGGTCGAGAGTCACGCTGCCGCCTTCGAGAAGATGGCAGACGATTACGTTGCTGGCCTGGGTGGCGACAAGCAGCCGCTCCACCGGCAGAAGTTCGATGTGGACCAGACCAGCGTCGATGCGCTGCACTCCGCGCTCGCCGAGCACCCGGAAGGCGTGGTCGCGTTCAAGCCGATCGGCGACCTGACGCCGCAGGACCAAGCCGCGCTGCGGAACGAGTTCGTCCGCGAGCATGGCAAAGTTGACCCGGCGGTGGCGGCCATGCACGCCGACATGACCAAGCTGGACGGCGCCGAGCCGGAGAAGGAAGTCGATGATATGTTCGGCCGGGGAGTGAACCCCGAGCATACTGCCTGGAAGGCCAAGCGGGACGCACTGGCTGCGCAGATCAACGGCGCCACCATGACATGGAGCAAGTACCTCGACGTGATGGGGAAGCCGCAGGCGGCCTATGCCGCCATGCAGGACTGCATCAAGAGCCGGGTGCTGCGCAGCTTCGCCGACCACCACAACAAGCTGCGCGCCAGCTCGCCGTTGAAGGTCGGCCGCACCGTCATCGCGAACGACCTGAACCACCTCGACGCCGTGGACCCGGCGGCGCGCGAGACGCGGATCGCCGAGCACCGCGGATTGGTTGACCGGCTGCGCAACCGTGCCGGCGGCAAGTACGCCAGCGGGTCGGTCAGCGACAAGATCGATGCGGCACGCGCGGCCGAAGAGGCGGATAGCCAGAACCAGATGAATATGTTCGGCGCCAGCGACGATCTTTTCGGCGGCGCCAAGGACGAACCGGCTAAGGCAACGCCCAGAATCGGCGAGCGGTACACCATCGGCCACCAAGCCGAGCGGCAGATCGCCGGCATGATGCCGATCGTCGGCCAAAACTTCAAACCCGGCCAGCCGACGAAGCTTTGGCAACCGACGATGAGCGGTAAGTATGTCGGACGGCAGCGCGCGGTAAAGCTGATCGAACACAACAAAAAGACCGTGCTCGGTCTCGGTGTGGGAAGCGGGAAGACTTCAATCTCCCTTTCTGGTTTCACCAACTTGCACGGAAAAGGCAAAGCTCACCGTGGCCTGTTTCTAGTCCCGTCTGTTGTTCAAGGTCAGTTCCAAGACGAAGCGATTACTTTGCTAGAACCCGGAAAATTCAAATGGCATTGCAATCCCGGTGCTGCACGCGCCGAGCGGATCGCGGCCTACAAGGACAAGAGCAACCACTTCAACGTGGTCACGCACCAAGCCTTCCGCGACGACATGCTGCACCTTGCCGCCGAGCGAGAGAACCTGAACCCGGATGCCGTCGCCGACAAGCTCGACCGGATGACGCCGGCTGCGCGCCAGACCTACATGAAAGAGCTGATGGCGGCTGAAGGTATCGACCACGACTATCTGGCTGTGGATGAAGGCCATAACCTGCTGAACCGTGCTGGAAAGAAAAACTCGAACATGGCGAATGTCATTGACGGGATTTCGCACGGCATGAACTATTCAGTCAGTATGTCGGCGGACCCGATCAAAAACGACCCGAGCGAAGCGTTCGATATTCTCAGTAAAATGGACCCTGAGCGGTACAGTGACCGGGACGCATTCATGCGGAAATACGGCGTCAATACTGCATCGTCTAAGGATGAACTGCGCCGTGAAATGGCTCGTCACTTCTACACCGGCAAGATCGACCCTGGCGTGAAGGCCGAGAAGAAGGAAATCAGTGTCGCGCTCGATGACCAGCAAAAGGCCAGCCTGACAGCGATCGACAAGGCGTCGGCCAAGGCACGGCTGGCGCGGATGAAGGGTGACGTGGATGTCGATGCCATGCGCACCCTGTCGCCGGGGAGCTTCGCTGGCATCGACCCAGCACAGCACGGTGACATCGCCAAGAACCTGACGCCGCACATCGGCATCCTGCGAAACACGGCGGTCGGCCATACCGTCAACGGCGGCGCCAAGACCGAGACCCTGGCGCGGATCGCCAAAGACCGCTCCGGCAAGCCGGGTGTCGTCTTCGTGCATTCGCTCGACCGGGTAGACGAGGTGGTGGCGCGACTCCAGAAAGACGGCCACCGGGTCTGCCAGCTCACCGGCAAGGACAGCTCGGCAGACAAGGACAAGGTGAAGCGGGAGTTCCAAGCCGGGAAGCACGACATCATCGTTTGCTCCGATGCTGGTGCAGTCGGAGCAAATCTACAGCGCGGCCAATGGCTGGCTCAATACGATACTCCTAACACAGCTATGGGACACGCACAAAGAGCCGGAAGAATTAACCGAGTCGGACAGAAGAATAACGTCGAGTTAATCGATCTTATTGCTGACCATGCTTCTGAACGCCAGAACCGGGACAGGCTTTCTAAAAAGTACGAGCTTCGTGACATCATGTCTTCGCCGCTCGACGGCTTAGATGATCATGGCATCGCCGGTTACATCAACCGCGTCCGCTCTGGTCAGCAGCAGGAAGCGCAGAAGCATTTCGCACCGACCGAGACGGATGTGCCGGAAGCGCCGGACGAGCAGCAAAGCATGTTCTGACGGTCGGATATGTAAACGAAACCGCGTTTCCCTTTACATGATCGGCGGATATGTAAAGGAAACTGACACCATTGCTGCGGTAGCTCAGTCGGTAGAGCACCGGTTTTGTACTCCGGGGGCCAGGGGTTCGAACCCTCTCCGCAGCACCAAGTTTCGTCGTGACGCCATCGTCCGGCCATGGCGCCTCCATCGCAAAAATACCGGCAAATCGGATTCTACCTGATCGGTGGTGACACCGAAGGCGATGATGTGCCGGTGAAATTCGTCTTCCATATCCGGCCGGAAGACCTGACGCGCACCGAGCCGAGCCGGCTGACGGTGCAGCAGACCCTTGGCGGCGCCTGGGCTGACAGCTTCGACCGCGGCGTCTCCACCATCTCGATCAGCGGAACCACCGGCTGGCGCGGCGGCATCGTTGGAAGTGGCGAGTCCGCGTTCGACCAACTCCGCAGCTACTGCTTCGAGGATTGGCACACCCGCCGTGCTGGTAATGCTGCGCAAGGCAAAGACCCTGACCTAGTACAGCTCTATTTTGTCGATACCCTAGACAATATCGCGGCTCTCGTCGCTCCGAAATCGTTCACCCTTCGCCGCTCTAAGTCATCGCCTTTGCTGATGAAGTATCAGATTCAGCTTGTTGTACTCGATGACCAGAACTATCCCATGGAAGTTGTCGATGCCATCAGCGGCGGCATCGCCAACCCACTGCGCTGGCTGGCTTCAAAGTTGGGATTGGATAACACTGCGTCTGAAATTCAGGATTTAATCGACTCCGTAACGGCAATTTACGAAGATATATCAGAAGAAGTGCAGCAATTTATGCAAAAGACTGCGCTGCTTACTAAGGCTGTTAGCACAATTGCACTAAATAGCAACGGAGTATTCACAGGAATAACCAACCCAATCTTGTCAGCCGCCATTGCCATCACTAGCGCCGGTAGGTCTGCATTCCAGATTCTAGCATCATCTGAAGGTGCGCTTATAAAGAAGATGGATATCATGCGCGCGGCCAGCGCATACAATGACCTGTACTGTTCCATGTCCCACGGTTTCAATGGAATAAAAGCGTTCGCTTCGTTCGAAGAATTGTATGGGGCGTCGAGTTGTTCGAGCACGGCTGGCGGTCACGCTTGGTCCACCTACACCGTTGATATGACATCTGGCCTTCAGGCGATGTTCCCACCGACCACCAATCGACTGATCATCACTCCCGCCGCTCGGCAGGCGATTGCGCTGCTCAATCGAGACCCGTTGCCGCTGATGGGTAGAAGCGCCGGCATCGGCGCCATGCTCGGACAGATCGCGAGCGGGGTGACCCTGACATGAGCTTTACCACAACGACATCCGGCTACCGCCGGGTCGAGACCCGCGTCGGTGACACTCTCCAGCGGATCGCGTTGCGCGAGACCGGAGACGCCGCGAACTGGCCGGTCCTGGCAAACCTTAACGGCTTAATGCCGCCGTACATAACCGGTGATCCGCTCCTGGCCGGCGAGCGGGTGCTGCTGTTCGGCGAGATGATCCTGATCCCGGCGGCGGCGCCGATCGCAACGGCGGTGGCGGACCCGGTATCGGTGTTCGGTGCTGACCTATCGCTCACTGCCGGCCGTCTCGGCGCCACGGATACCGGAGACCTATCCATCGTGGCCGGCATCCCGAACCTGACCGCGGCGCTGCATCACCGGATCGATACCCACACCGGAGACCTGATCCGCCACCCACAATACGGCTGCATGGTTCACAAGCTGCTCGGCTCCGGCAATGGCAGTTCGACCCAGCTCCTGGCGGCGGCATGGGTGGAACGTGCGCTGAAGGCGGACTCGAGGATTGCATCGGTCGCCAGCTCGGCGGCGGACCTGTCCGGCGACACGGTGCAGTGTGATGCGGTGGCGGTGACGGTAGACGGAAAGCATGTTCCGGTTGGAGTAGTACAATGAGCTTCCAGATTAAAGACTTCATCTCGATCGTCGCCAGCATGGTCAATCACATGCGCGGATCAACGAGTAAAATCACCGATTACAACGTCGGTGGTGTTGCTCGAACGATGGTGGAAGCTCCGGCTATCGAAATCGACGAGCTGTATCAGCAGATGGTGCAGGGTCTAACCGAAGCCATCCCGACTGCGATCTATCTCTCGTTCGACTTCACCTTGATTCCTGCCATCCCGGCTTCTGGTATGGCGACGTTCTCGGCGCCATCGGCGGCGGTGTCTCCGATCACCATCCCGGCCGGAACAGTGGTGTCGTCGATCACCGCCATTCAATACCAGACGGCCAAGGCCGCCGTGATTCAGGTCGGCTCTACGTCGGTCACCACCACCGTCATCGCCATCGTGCCAGGGTCATCCGGCAACGCTCTGCCGGGTGCGATCGTCAGCATCAATGGCTCGATCTTCGGCGTCTCGACGGTGACCAATGCGCTCGCCATTACCAATGGCCGCGGACAGGAGACCGAAGACGAGCGGCGGCTGCGGTTCGCCGAGTTTATCGGCTCCCTGGCGCGCGGCACCATCGGATCGCTGATCTATGCGGCCAAGCTGGCGTCGATCACCAGCGATACCGGTGCGGTGCTGGAACGGGTGGCGCGGGTAGCCGTCGAAGAGACCATCGGCCACGTCAATATGTACGTCTACAACGGTCTCGGCAGCACGTCGGCGGACCTGATTGCAGCCGTCGTGAACCTGATCGAAGGCTACACCGACCCGGCCACCGGACTGCCTGTCGCCGGCTACCGGCCGGTTGGGATGCGGGTCGATGTCGCGGCCATGGTCGAGATACCGGTCCCGGTGTCGGTGCTGGTGCAGGCGGCTCCGCTATTTCGCACCGACGACACCAAGGCGCAGGTGGTGACCGCGCTCACCACCGTCATTCGCGCCACGATTTCCGGCGGCGCACTGCGGCCGATCGACATGGTGAACGCGGTGCTCGGGGTGACCAGGGTCACCGGAGCGGAAGTGGTTTCGCCGACGCTCTCAACGGCTTGCCCCGTCAACTCGGTGCTGGTCCCCGGCACCTTCACCGTTGGCTGGCTCTGATCGGTCGTGACGCGATGGTTGCTTCAACCTCAAGTCCCCCCGGTTGGAGTTCACCATGTCCCTTCAGTTTGATACCGGCCTGCGGAATGGCATGCTGAACCAGATCACCAGCTCGGTAGGCACGTCCGCGCGCTTCCGGGTCTACTCTGGCACCGTCCCGACCAACTGCGCTGCTGGCATCGGTGCCGCCACTCTGCTGGTGGACCTTCCCTGCACCGCTGCCTTCGCCGCTGCCGCCGCCTCTGGTGTCCTGACCGCCAATGCGATCACCCAGACCAACGCCGTGGCCGGTGGCACTGCCAGCTTCTTCCGCATTTACGACAGCGCCGCCACCACCTGTTACGTCCAGGGTCTGGTCGGCACGAGTGGCTCGGACCTGAATTTGAACACCACCACCATCGCCAGCGGTGGTCCGCTCCAGATGACCGGCCTGACGATCACCGCTCCGGGAGCGTAAGTAGATGACCACTGAAGTCGGCGTACAGCTACCGGCGGACGGGTCAGGGAAAATCGTCGATGCCTTCACGGTGACGGCGAACGCCTTGACCCAGTACCGTCAAGTCGTCGTCTTCGGCGATTCTCTTGTGGCCGCAAACGTCGGCATCGTGAACAGCGTCGGTGCTCTGGCGATCAATAACCTGCCGAGCGCCGACAGCAACGGATTGCTGGTCAATCGGACATGGTGGGCGGCCAACACCACACCAGTCACGATCAAGGCTTCTGCCGGCAAGCTGTATAAGCTGCTGGTCATGAATAATACCGGCGGCGATGTCTTCCTGAAACTCTACAATCTCGCATCTCCGTCTGTCGGTTCTTCGACTCCGTTCATGACGATCCCGATCTACGCTGGTGTAGGAACGTATCCGATTCCCTCGCAGACTGGCGGATTGACGGAAATCAACTTCGCTACCCTTGGCCTGTACTTCGGAACGGCCATTACCATGTCCATTACAACGGGTGCTCTCGACACCGACAATACGGCGACGGTCGCCAACGCCGTTCTCGTTCAGGCGTTCTACACCTGATCACAGTAGAGGCGGTGACCTGTGCTTCTCGCCCTACGCAGATTCTTCGTACTGGCTGGAATAATCAACGAGACCATGGACGGTTTCGTTGCTTCGTCTTCAGCTAAAGCCGGCGAAGCCGGGTCTATCTCCGAAACAGCACCACCATTCACATCCGGTCTCACGGCATCCGAAGGCGCGCTCGGCGTCGGGTCGCCAACCATCGGCGCGATGGTCAGTACCGGCACCGGACTGATCGGCGAAGCCGGCGCAGAGATAGAGAGCTTCCAACCGTTCGTCTCTACGGCTACCGGCATCCACGGCTTGGCCGGTGTTGCCGACACCATCCTTGGCGATGTCATTATCAGCGCGTCAGCATCGCACGGAGAATTCGGCGGCGCCGATCTCCAGCTCGGCGCGATGGTCTTCGACCTGACCGCAATCGAGGGTGCGCTCGGAATCGGCGCTCCGACCATCGATCCGTTCACATCGTCCATCGGCTTGGTCACGTCGTCCTACACGATGCTCCAGCGCCTGCTCGGATCGCTGCACCGGGTCTTCGAGCGCGGTCCTGATCAGGTGCTGGCCTTCCGGGTGCAGTCGGGTAGCGGCTGCACTTGGACGGTGGCCGGCGACACCCTGACCGTGCTCCGGCCGGGTATGGCGGCAACGGTGCTGCCGCTCCAGGGAACGACCATCGGCGGCGTCTGCACCGCGCTCACCGCGGCCGGGTTCATGCTGCCTTACACCGCCGACGCCGACACCCTGGCGCGCTCGGCGATGACACTGTTGGAAGGGTCCGGCGACCAGTACGCCAGCAACGGAGACCACCTCCTATCCTATACCAGCTTGCTCTGGTCCTGGCTCGACGCCGCCGGCCGTGAGCTGGCCGACGCCAAGCAGCAGATCGTCGAGATGCTGCGGCAGATGATCATCCGGCAGTCTGACGGCAGTTGGACGGACCTCTGGGGTTCGTACTTCGGATGCCTGCGGCGGTCGGGAGAGTCCGATGCGATGCTGGCAGATCGGATCGTCTACGAGCTGCGCCGAGCACGGTCGAACGCCTACGGCATCGCCGCCAACGTCGAACACTTCACGGGTGCCAAGGTCACCGTCCGCGAGCCGTGGCGCGAGATGTGCGTCTTGAGCGGCGCCGTCCCACTCGGCGCCGCGCGGTTCCCGAACGCCACCGAGTTCACCTATCACGTCGCGCAGCTCCAGTCCGTCGATTTTGTCGATTGGGATGCGGTAATGCTGGAAGCCGCCGCCGATCGTCCGGCCGGTACTGTTTATCTGACACCGATAACAAAGCCGTTGCCGTGGCTAGTACAGGTTTACGAAACAGCACCAATTGTTGAATTCACCGGCTACTCTCGCTCAATCTGGCAGGTTGCTCCGATTGACGGCGAAATTCTGAGTGTCAATGCCGGACTTAGCAGTAGTTACAGACTGCTAAATCCAACGATCTTCTATAAAGGCTTCTTGCCATATCCAGTAATAGGCGGAAGCTACCCGACGACAGGTATTTACGACTACATAGATATATCGGTATCCGGTGGCGCCATTGTAGATAAGATGATGTCGTTCGGCGTCACTTATACTCAAATGTGGGACGGCTTCTGGGACTCCAGAACGTGGTCCAGCGCATCTCCGACCATCTCCGGCGGCCTGATTGGGTCGTGACGACAGTATCCGCTCCGTCGAAAGGGAGTGGCTATGGCTGTCCTCGTCACCAGCGGTCGTACCGCCGTTACAATGTCTGTCGCGAATCAGCCTATCCATCTTGCCTGGGGCAGTGGTGATTCCGGCTGGGACACTACGCCGGTTGCCGAGCCGATGGCCGCGACGGCGCTTGTCGCCGAGATTGGCCGGCGCGCTCCGAACACCGTGGAATTCGTCACTCCCGACATGGCCGGCGTCATCGTCCTGGCGGACGGGTCGAAATACGCGGTGTCAGGATTCCCGACGCGATACCTGCATGTCGTTTTCGAATTCGACACCGAAGACGCCAGCACGTCTCAAATCCGCGAGCTTGGTGTCTTCATCGGGACGGTGATCAAGTCATCGGTTTCCACCGGTCAGCGGTACTACCAACCGGTGGATATTCTGACTCCCGGCACTCTGCTTGCGTTGCAGCGAGTTCCGAAGATTCAGCGTTCCCCAGAGACGCGGCCGGCGTTCGAATTCGTCTTGACCTTCTGAGGCAGAAATGACCGATCTCGCCGGATACTACAATCGTTTCGACTCAACCAAGAATTATGAGTCGCTGCTTTTCCGTTCCGGCAAGGTGCTTCAGAGCGCGGAGCTGAACGACTGGCAGTCTACCTACCTTGACCGCATGAAGCGGGTCACGGACCAGATTTTCAGTGACGGGTCGATCATCAGCGATGCCGGCATTCAGGTCAACTCGACGACTGGCGTGTGCCTGCTGGCGGCCGGTGCGCTCTACCTGCGCGGCGCCGTCCGTGGCGTGGCTCCGGCTACCGTGACTGTCGCGATCACCGGCACCGTCCAGATCGGTATCTGGCTGCTCGACACCGTGATCACCGAAGTCAACGACGGCACGCTGCTCGACCCTGCCATCCAAGTGCAGAACTACGGCGAACCCGGCGCCGGCCGGCTGGAAGTCACCACCCGCTGGGGACTGACCTCGGACACTGGCGGCGGTACATTTTATCCCGTGTACACCGTCATCAACGGCGTGCTGGTCACCAAGGACGCACCGCCGTCGATCGATGCCGTCGCGGTCGCCATCGCACGCTATGACCGGGAGTCGGCCGGCGGCTTCTATGTCGCCAGCGGCTTCTTGCTGACCAAGCTCGCGGACAGCGGCTCCGATCAGGTCTACACCCTGTCGGAAGGCGTGGCGCGGATCAACGGCTCCGAGATTGCGACCACCCATGCGCAGCGGCTGGTTTACACCACCACGGCCGATCTCAAGCAGGTCAATGGCGAGCCGCACGTCATGGCCGGCGGCACCGAGCGGATCAACCCGAACCACTCGCCGATCAATGCGGTGCAGACGGTGCTGATCCAAACCCGGATCACCGGAGCGACCGTGGTCCATGGCACCTTCTCCGGCTGCGCCGATACCCTGCCGCACTCGCCTGTGATGGTGCTGGTCAGCGTGACGCAGGGTGGCACCACCTACCACTCTCCGGCCGACTTCCTGCTGACCGGCGACACCATCGACTGGTCGCCTTCCGGCGCCGAGCCGGCCACCGGCAGCACCTACACCGTGACCTACGACTATATCGCCACCGTGACCCCGACCAGTCTCGACGCCACCGGGTTCACCGTTACCGGAGCTGTTACCGGCTCGCTCTGTCAGGTCACCTACAACTGGATGCGGCCACGGATCGACCGGCTGGTGCTCGACGGCAACGGAACGCCGTTGTGGATCAGGGGTATCGCCAGCGATACCTCTCCCGTCGCTCCCGCCGTTCCTGGCTACTACCTCGAAATCGCACAGGTATATCAGTCGTGGGATGCCAATCGCCTTGTCACCAATGACTCGGCGCGCACCGTTCCCATGGCCGACCTCAACACGATGCAAGGACAGATCGATACTTTATATAATCTGATGTCTTACATCATGTTGAATTCCAGTATTGCCATTACTGACCCTTCGAGTAAGAAGGGAATTTTCGTCGATCCTTTCAATGACGACAATGAGCGCGATGTTGGCTTGACCCAGAATGGCGCAGTCGGGAATGGAATTCTCACTTTACCGATAAGTAATGTGAATGTCACCCAGGTAAACTTGAGTGCAAATCAAACGCTTCCGATAAACACATCCATCTCGAACATCTTGGTGCAGCAGACCTTGCGCACGTCGGCGATGGCAATCAACCCTTACGATGCGTTTACACCCATTCCAGCTACCATCACCCTGGCGCCGGCAGTTGACTATTGGCAGACCAGCGGCACCGTTTGGTCATCGACTGTCACCAACACGTTTGTCAAGAACACCGACAAGCTCGCGTCTTTTTGGGGACATCAGTTCCTCGGCCACGTAGCTGGTGACTCCATCAGTTGGGGTAATGGTCAGACCGGTGTCTTTAACGCCAATTTGCAGGCAGTTTCAGTCGATCGGTCGGACAGGACAGTGACAAACACTGTGGAAACTCTCGGTATCAAGACAAAGAATCTTCCGTATCTACGCTCCATCAGTGTCTCCGTCATGGGTTCTGGTTTCGGAGCTGGTGAAATTCTCGATCACGTCATCTTCGATGGCGTGAACGTCTCGTTCTCGTAAGGGACCATCTCATGACTGTCGTCGCTGATGTCAACGGCCACTTGTCTTGCTCTTTCACGATCCCGTCAAATATCCCGGCTGGGTCGAAGAAGGTGCAGCTCATCGGCCGTGGAGGGACCACGGGAACCGCGACGTTCGTAGGTCAAGGTCAGATCACCGCGCTCCAGCTCCGCGAGGTTGAGAACGTCACCATCAATCAGGTGACCACCACCACCAGCTTCGTTGATCCGCTCGCCGAGACCTTTGTGCTGCCGGTGGATAGCATCTGCACTGGCGCCGATCTGTGGTTCGAAGCGAAGGGTGCCGCTGGGAACAAGTGCTTCTGCCAGCTCCGGGAAGTGAGCCTTGGCCTGCCGACCCGGAACGTCATCGCCAGCCAGATCATCGATGTGTCCACCGTCACGCTCGGCGGCTGGTGGCGCTTCTCCTGGCCGCCGGTCATGCTGTCGGCCGACACCGAGTACGCTCTGGTGATCGGAGCGGATGACGCTATCTCGGCGGTGTCGATCGGCGCCATCGGTCAATTCGATGCGGCGACCCAGCAGTGGGTGACCAGCCAGCCGTACCAGATCGGCACGCTGTTCTCGTCGAGCAACGGTTCGACGTGGACTCCGCAGCAGGATCGCGACCTGAAGTTTCGGATCATCCAGAATCCGTTCTCGGCCACCACCACCACCGTATCTCTCCCGGATTTCACGATCACCGCCGTTGACGAGCTGATCATCAAGGCGGCGACCGAGCTGATGACATCGGACTGCGAGGTGACATTTACCCTATCGCTGCCGGACGGCTCGACGATCACGATAGAAGAGAGCCAGCGTGTCGTCCTGACCAGCACGATGACCGGCACCGTTCACTGGTATGCCACCCTCACCGGGTCCGCTGCGGCCACGCCTCGGCTAGCGAAAGACTTCCAGATCATCACCGCTTCGCGCAGTTCGCCGGCCACCTACATCACCCGTGCCATCCCCGCCGGCACTGGCGTCCACGTCTCGATCTACCTCGAACAGTACCTTCCCGGCGCTGCCACCATCGCGGTCGATATCACTGCTAACGATGGTGCGACGTGGACCAACGTCCCGGTGGTGTCTGGTTTGGCGGTCGGTGATGGCTGGTTCGACATGGCCTACAAGCTGACGAGCTGGACCGGTGTCCTGCTCCAGGCTCGCGTCACCCTGACCGGCGATGCCAGGAATAGGCCAGCCGTCCGGCATCTGCGCGTCGTCATCACCTGATTGGTCGTGACGCCATCCTTCGGTCCAGCCGAAGGAGGCGCCGCCTGTGACCGTAATCGACGATCGGACTCCCAATCTGTCTCTGCCGTTGCCGAACCCGGCCAACGACTTGAGCGATGATGTCGAGCGAATCCGCGAAGCGTTGACAGCGGTAGACATGAAGATAACCGGCGCTCTGGTTATCGGTCCTCTAATCCTGACATAAAGGCGGAAGCGTCATGGCTAACACGATTTCTGGCGCGTCCACCCTGATCACAAGCGCCAATACCAGCACCGACATCACTGCGGCGACCGTTGCTGCGTCGATCGATATGTATACCAGCATCCGCGTCGTCAATGACCATGCGTCCGCGGCCATCACCTATTCGATCTGGATCACCCGTGCCGATGCCAGCATGGGCCGGATCAGCGGCAAGGCCGGCGGCGCCACCGTCACCCTGCCGCTCGGCGGCTCCGAGGAATTGTGTGACTTCGGCCAGATTGTGTCGAACGCCGGGGACAAGCTGACCGCTCGCTGCGACACCGCCAACGCGCTCGGCATCACCATGACGAAAATCAATCACTCGTAACCGGGGATTCCAATGCCGAAATTCCATGGCAATCTCGCAACAATTGCGTCCTCGATCAGTTCGATTGAAAGTCGCGTCAATGATGCCATGGATGCTGTCATGGCAATGGGTCTGACGGGTTCGTATCAGCGCCGGTACAATTCCCTGGTCGACGCCTTCAACGACACCACGGCCATCAATCCAGCCGCATCCACAGCGGTCTACGACCCCACCGGTCACTGCTACCGCTCAGGCAATAGCGCAGCCAGCTTCCTCGACCACTTCGACAACTTCAGCGGCGCATTCGTAGACTCCGGCCCCAACGCCTACCTGATGACCCCGACCGGCGTGCAGACCTGGACCGGGTTTAGCAAGTTCGGGAGCGGGTGCGCTCAGTTTGATGGTTCGGCCAGC
>SESG01012579.1_pt1 | contig 26247 bp, 19 predicted proteins | sample 3171421 | NCBI WGS metagenome assembly SESG01 (sample SAMN10866946, study PRJNA518727) | freshwater metagenome | biome: subpolar coniferous forest; feature: holomictic lake; material: water; isolation source: holomictic Lake 227, 6 m and 8 m depth | place: Canada: near Kenora, Ontario | collected...
TATGTGCGTATTTTCCAGATAGGCTGCTGTATTCGACCTCAATATTTATACCTATAACTTTAGTTCTGGTAATTCTCATACTTTTAACACGACCTTCGATGGGCGGGAAATTGTCGTTTAGAAAGAGAACTGATAGGAAAATCCAGAATGTCCAAGAATAGAAGGGCTCTTAAAAATTTTATTTGTAATCAAAATAAATATTATGATTGAGATTCAAGAAATATTTCAATGGTGTAAGGATAAGCCAACAATGCCAAGTAATTTAACATCAATTCAAAAGGAAGAATGGGAAAATGAAAAGAAAAAAGTATTTAAAGGGGAAAAACTAATAAAATGTCAAGCAATGATTGGAGATGTAAGTGAAAAAACATTACATGGCTTCCTTCCCTATAAGGATGAATTTCTCTATAATCATTTTGGAAATTCTTTTCGTGGAGAAACCCACTATGCTATAAGTTATGAGATAGATTATGATAAAAATATTTTTCTGGATACAGTTAAATCAATTTATAAAAATGAGATGATAGAATTTGATGGGATAGTAAAATATGTCAAATTTATACCGAATCAACTTAATATATCTAATGTATTTTCTCCCGGTCAATTACAGATTCAATTAGAGTTAACAACAATTAAAAAAATTGAGAATGTAAATTTTGTTTCGGAAATTCTTGGAAAAAACCACCCCCATACACTTCCAAAGAAAAAAAGTGGTTGTTTTATCGCTACGGCCTGTTATGGAGATTACAATTCACCCGAAGTTTTAGTGCTTCGAGAATACAGAGATAAAATATTACTAAATACCAGTACTGGGAGAACTATCGTTCAGTTTTATTATCTTTTATCACCATTTATTGCAAGGTTAATTGAGAAATCTGACTATTTGAGGTCTATTATACGGAAGTACATCTTAAACCCAATTGTTTCAGTGATACAACACAAACAACAGTAGTAGACATGGGACATTTTTCAGTTCGAGTATTGAATGTAGACAGGAGACCATTAGGGAACATCGGAGTAATGATTTCTTACGATGGTTTATTGGGTGGACATGATGAAAAAAGAACCCATTCGGATGGATGGGTTGAATTCCATAATCACGATAATAATTCTGGAGCTATCTGGGTTCGTGGCCATAATATGGGAAGCCATAGTTTATCTGATGGGAAATCATATTCATTTTCGATTTAATCGGTAATCTGTTTACTTTCCATTCCGTTTTGATTTATTAATCAGAAGTAAAACATATAATTTCATTCAAGTTTATTTGATAATCCACAATTCAATAACATAGAAAATGACATTTAATGATTTGCAGCCCATTTTTCAAGCGATTTCAACGACGGCCGACTTGACATCAATTTACTTGAATATTAAAAATTTCAAGTTGAAAATATCAGGGAAGACATTATTTGATGTTCAGAAAGATGAATCGACAATTGAAGATATTTTGACATATTGCTTTATTAGGAAAGAAATTTTATGGCAAAGACCAGAGTATGAAGATTTCAATTGGTGTATATCAAGTTTAATTGACCTTGAAAGGAAATGTGACGACTACAAGTCTAATTTTCTTAGTGTTAATAATGACCCAAAGTATTTTTATTCTCAACTTATGCGTCTTTTTGGAGATTATTGTAATGAAATATACAAGGAACTATATCGCAATAATGATACAAGTGGATATGATTTAAAAAAGCCATTAGTAAAGTTGAGGAGAAATTCTTTCAAGATAATTGTGACATTTATTCAGTTTTTACCAGACGGGAATTTAACAAAAACTCAAGCCTATGAAAAATTAGAATTAGGTTGTAGGAATACTAAGTTGGTGATTAAAGAAATTTTACCAGATTGGACTATTGAATAACCAACATAAAGACTATTAAATATAATTGTCTCAGATTTTTCTCATAAACCGGGTAGAACTGGGTTAATCTGGTTACTTAATAACCATCAACAGGTTAAACCCAAAATGATATAAATATAAGTAAATCAATAAGATAATCAATATATCCATTTAATCTGGATAGTACTGGTTACCTATGTAATAATACTGGCGAGGAGACAGAAGAAAGACAGGCGTTTCCGATGATTTGGTTAACGCCTGTCTTTTTTCATGGTACAACATATGGTACACCGATTTGAAAAGACATCCAGGTTTTGGATTAAAATTTCACGGTGAATTCCAACCCGGATTTACTCAAAAAAGTATTTTGGAATCATGAATAGACAAAACGGATCAACTGAGCTGAAACACCCATGCAAAAACCTGTGAGAACGCCTCGTAGGTTGTCGGAGTCGAGTTCGCTTCTGTTCGCTGATGCCCATTCAGCAGCGTGCCATTGTTGATGGCTTTGGCAAGGTCGACCATCAAACGGGCGGCATCCTCACCGCAAAAGCCTGAAGCTACCATCCCTTTTACTGCATCCTCACCGGGGAACTGCATGTACTGGAGTTCAGGTTTCCCGATTGCCTGCCCTGCAATGGCAGTGACCTCCGAATAGCTGATGTCGCGGGGGCCCAGAACAAATTCTATGGTATTGCCTTTGAAACTCAGGTCCAGCAAACGTTTTGCGGCAACGGCGCCGATGTCCTTCGTTGCCACCATCGGGAACTTCTGATCGGCCCTGACAGGGGTACCAGCAATGCCCATCTGTTTGATCGTTCCGATCAGGCCCAGGGTGTTTTCCATAAAATAGGTCGGACGCAGGTTCAGCACATTGACATCCTTCAGCCCAAGGAACTGCTCTTCCATGTAGCCGAGCCCGTCGACGATCCCGGCCCCCTTGCGAAGGTGAGCTCCTACGCTGCTGAGCAATACAACGTTGGGAACATTGTTCGCTTTCACTGCGTTAAAATAGTTGTCGGCAATCTGTTTTTGCTCCTTGAGTATATCAGCTGCGAACATGTCGGGCATGATAAGGCAGAATACCGCATCGGCCCCTTTAAAAGCCATGGTAAGAAATTCCCTGTCGTAGCTGTCGCCAGCCATGGCCATGGCGCCCAGGTCGGCCAGCTCTTTTAATTTGTCGGCATTGCGGGCAATGACGGTTACGCTCTGTCCCTGTGCAAGCAATTCAGTTGCAACGATTTTGCCAATTTTTCCGGTGGCGCCGGTGATTACATACTTTTTCATATGGATGTGATTTTGTGGTTATTAATTATTTGTATATACAACATATAAATAAAAAAAATTATTTTGATGCCAGCTTAATTGCAGATTGGAAGACGCTCCCGGTCAGCTGACGTGCATTTTCCTTCCCGAGAACATCGGCAATCCTCAGATAAAGCTTGTGCCAGGCCGCTTTTATTGCTTCGTTCATTTCAACGGAGGTCGCGGTAGGATAAATCATCGTGATCCTGCCTTCGTTGTGTTTTTTGACCAGCCCGCGGCTTTCAAGCTTGTCCACAAGCCGGGTCATGGTCGACGGGGTCAGCATCATGATCTCTGCCAGTTCTCCGGCATGGATGCCCGGGTTTTTATTTACGGTCATGATCACGAAGGCGTAGCTGGGAGCGAGGTCCACGGCAGAAAATTCCACCTCCGCCATTCTTGTTACGACCCGGGCCAGGGCATTGGAGGAATAGTACAGGCAATTGCAGTATGTGTCTTTATCATTCATTTCGGGTGCAAAGATAAATCATTTATTTGTATGTACAATAATATTTTCTGTCAAATGATTTTGACATGACATTTTTCATCATTTTACGTGAGTTCGACATAAGATTCATGGACCAATGCATGCTGATTGGATAGGCCGACCAAATTAACCACCCCCTGCCGGCGATACCGGCGGGGCAGCCTACCCGATTATGCATGGTGCCTTTTTCTGACCACATCAATTACTTCAAATAAATATTCATCCAATTCAACCAGGACCTGTAGGTTTCCATTTGTGTTACAGGGTCGTTGGCCATGTGGGCGGCAATTGGCCAGCCAATAAATTTGTAACTGTCCCGTTATCTATCAGGGTATGGTATAATTTATAGGATTGCGTAATTGGTACTCTCGGGTTGCCCGTGTTTGCCAAAATGAGGGTCGGTGCTTTTATGTTTTTAGCCTCAGTTATGGCTGATTGCACAATGTACTTTTTCATGTTGTCGCCTACCCATGGTGAGCCACCAATAAAACCTTCACGGGCAACATTGGCATCGCTCAAATTGTATTGGTCAACCCAATCAGTCACCGCTGCACCTGCAACTGCTGCTTTCCAACCACCGTAATGCCCTGCCAGCCAAACCGTCATAAAACCACCATACGACCAGCCGCTTACGCCAATTCTGGCAGTGTCTATCATTCCGGTAACGGTAAGTTTTTTCAGGCCTGTCATAACATCACGGCCCGGGCCTGCACCCGCATCGGCCACAATGGATTTTTTGTATCTGTTCCCTGAATTATCACTTCCCCTGTAATTGGGTTCAAATACAAAGTATCCTTCGTTTGCCAGCAGTTGTGGAAATATTGAAAACTGTTCTACCGATGCTGCGGCGGGGCTGCCATGTATTAACAAAATCACAGGATATTTTTTGCCTTTTTCATAGCTGGCAGGATAGGTTATTATGCCGCAATGTTTCCAACCGTCATTTTCCCATCGGATGGTTACTGTTTTGCCCAGCGTCATTTTGCTCACTTCGCTGTTGTAATCAGTTAAGTGAATAAGTTTTGAAGTGGCGGATGTCATAAAATATAATTCAACAGGTTTACGTGGTTCAGAACCAGTAAATGCAATGGCACCAGTTTTACTCATTGTTGCGTCCATCCAAAATGCCCAGGAGGGGCAAACCCCTCCTAAGTCAAGAGCCGTCGTTTTTCCGTCTAAACCCATACTCCACATTGAAGTTTTATTGTCGCTATGTCCGCCCACCAACAAGTTTTTACCATCGGGCATCCAGGCAGAGAGATACAGGTCTCTGTTTAATTTGGAAGAAATGGGTATGCCTTCACTGTCAGTTGCATTGGTAACCCATAGTTCATTGATGCTTTCATTGGTGTCATCTTTTTTAAACCAATAGGAAATTTTACTTCCGTCTGGCGAAAAATCAGGGTAGGCCTCTAATTTTGTTCTTGTGGTCAATGGCTTGTAACTTCCATCTGAAACGTTAAGCATCTGGATGGTTCTTTTTTGCCCATCACCTGAATAGTCAGATACTACTTTTACAAACAGGATGGTTTTACCATCGGCCGACCAGGAGAATGGGGAAGAGGGCGGATTTGGTGGAATAACAAGGGGTAAACTCCAATCGCATCTGTCAGTCTTTTATTTTCTCCTGTATTTGTATTTGCCAGCCAAATATGAGCAGGCAATGGTTGGCTGCCAATAAACATATCATTGTTGGTTATTTCAAAACCTGTAAAGCCTTTTTCAATCTCCTGCTTATTTTTGGGTTCATTGAGTGCGGCATAAGCAATGTCGGCTGAGTTGGGGCTCCAGGCAAAATGTTGTACCCCTTTGGGTGCTTTGGTAATTTGCTTTGCTTCGCCGCCCGTCATGGAGAGTAAAAAGATTTGATTGGTAGCATCTTTGCCTTGTCCGACTTTGGATATAAAAGCCAATTGTTCCCCATTGGGCGACCACCGCGGGCTGGTTACTGCAAACCTGTCCTGTGTGAGCACGCTCTTTATCCCCGAAGCCACGTCTACCAAAACCAATTCGGCATTGAAACGGTTTTGAACATAGTCGGGGCTGGACATTACAATAACAACGCTTTTACCATCAGGGGATATTTGTGGGTCGGATATATTGACAAACCTGGCACAGTCTGCCAATTCAAATTTCTTTTGTCCGTAAACACTGCTGTTTCCAAATACAAGCCATAATGTTATCGATAATGGAAAAGGCTATTCTCAAAAAAAGGGCAAAGAGGATTATTTTATTTTCAGTTTCCCTGCAATTCAGATATCGCCAATTCAATCTGCCGCAGAAGGTTCATTACTTTTGCTGTTACCTCATTCAGATTATTCCCTTCCCGGCATTGATTCTCGATATTGTCGGCAAGGATTTTTGTATCATGCATCCCCATCATGACCCACTTGGTCTTGAATCCGTGGATTTGGGTGGCGATTTCAGCATGATTCGTTGATTCAAGAGCACTCAATAATTTTTCCGTGAATCCCGGCACAGCCGCCAGGAACATCCCAATATATTTTTTCATCCGCAGACGGTCACCTTCGCAAAATTTTTCAAGATAGGTCAGGTCAGTTACCGTTTCCTTTTTGTCGGGAACCGGTTGCCGGGCCGATGATTTTTCTGAGACGGAATACCGGAGCGGGATATTCAAAGCTTCTGCAACCCCCCTGATCAGTTGCGTTGCAGTAAAAGGTTTAGGGATAATACCATTCATTCCTGCATCCCGGCAATTGTCCAGGTCCGAACGAAGCACACTGGCAGTCAGCGCAACTACCGGGATCCTGTTTTTAGGGGAGGGGATTTTGTGCCTGATGTGTTGGGTGGCTTCAAACCCGTTCATCACGGGCATCTGAACATCCATTAACACCACGTCGAACTCATTTTCCATCAGCAGGTCAACCGCTTCCTGCCCGTTCGTTGCAGTTTTGATGGTTACATTGCATTTAGACCTCAACGTATCGGCAGCGACCACAAGGTTGTAATCATTATCGTCGGCAATGAGCAGGGACAGGCCATCCAGGATGGATCCGTCGAGATTCACCTCCGCATCCTGCTGTAATCTCAGCTTGTCTGCAGAGCCCGGAAGGAATGCCAGTTCAAAGGAGAATACGGAACCCATGCCAGGTTGACTTTCCACCCGGATCATTCCGTTCATCAGGCTTACCAGGTGATTTGAAATGGTGAGTCCGAGCCCTGTTCCACCGAATCTCCTGGTATCAGATGCGCTGGCCTGTGAAAATTCTTCAAAAACAGAACCCAGTTTTTCAGGCGGAATTCCTACCCCGGTATCCGTGACCGAAAACTTAAGCATCACCGGCGAATCATTTCCCGGATTCATTTGTTCTACCTTCAATTCAACTGATCCCCGGTCAGTAAATTTGATGGCGTTCGCGGTAAGGTTCATCAGGATTTGGTTGAGGCGGACAGGGTCGCCGGTCAGCACATCGGGAACAGATTCCGGGATGGATCGTATGAGGGAGAGTCCTTTTTCCTCTGCTTTGAAATACATGGTCTGAATTACCTGGTCAACGACTTCGCGGAGGGAAAAATCGATTTCCTCGAGTTCTATCTTCCCGGCTTCAATCTTGGCAAGGTCAAGGATATCGTTGATGATGTGGAGTAAAATCCCGGATGATTTTTTAATTCCGTCAAGATAAACATGCTGGTCTTCTCTTGGATTTTTATCGATCAGCAGATTGGTCATCCCCATCACGGCATTCATGGGGGTGCGGATCTCATGGCTCATGTTGGAGAGGAACTGCTGCTTGAACTGTTCCGACTGTTCGGCCCTGCGACGCATTAGTTCGGCATTTTCCTTTTCCGCAGCGATCTGAAGGTTTTTATCCTCTAACTTTCTTTTCATTTTCTGGGAATACCGCAAGCGTAAAATGATTCCGATAATAATCAATAGCAAAAAAACACCGCCTGTCAGATAGTGCCGCTGTTGTTGCGCTTTCTTGATCTTCAGATCCAGTATTTCGGTCTCCTTTTGCTTTTCTGCCAGTTCCGTCTCATATTGGGCCATGGCATTATCATTTTTATTTAACGACAGTGAATCGTTCAACTGGAAAAATGCCGTGGCATAGAAAAGCGCTTTTGAAGGAGTCGGGGAGTTTTTATAGAAGAGAAAAAGTTCTTTCTGATATTTCAGCGTCAGCGTCCATGATTTTATGGAATCGGCTTCCAGGTAAGCTCTGATGAGTGACTGTTCTGCCCTCCCGTGATCATTTTTCTGCAGATAATACTGGTAAAGGAAATAATCGATCTCGACGCTTCCCTGCGCAGTTTCAACGGCCATTTTAACACCATCAACCAGTTTTTTTAAGACGATCAGGTGCCTGTACGCTTCGTCTGTGTTATGGAGTTTAAGATAAACATGAATGGCAGTTGAATATAGTACTGCAACACTCTCTGTCCAATAGGTTCTGAAACCATAAGTCAGACCACTGTCGACGCGATTCAAAGCCTCCTGATACCGCCCCTGTCGATCAGAGATAATAGCCAGTTTCGCCCAGCAAGACTGGCATCGTATACTGTCGTGGTCTCTTTTTCCAAGGGAGTCGGCCATTTGTAAAAACCTCGTAGCCCGATCCAGGTTGCCCCATTTCATGTATTCATTCCCAATAACCGTCAACATCATGGATTCAAATCCGACCGTTGAAAAAGTCCGGAAAACATCCAAAGCTTTGAAGTAATATGTCAAGGCTTGATTATGGTCACCTCTCAATGAATAATATCCTCCAATTGTATTGTAGCAGGTAGATGTATTTTCCGGGGGGCCGTGTTGCAAATATCCTTGCAGCTTTGAATTGTAATATTTAAGTCTGTCCTCCTGTCTTCCCAATCGATCAAACAGGGTGCGAATGGAATAGAGATAACTGTTGGTAAGGAAAATATGCCTTGATTTATCAAATTCTTCGATCATCTCCCGGAATTTCATCAGGGCAGAATCGGGCTTGTTGTATTTAAGATACTGCTGTCCCTCGATCATGAGCAGGTAGGGTTTCGGATCTGTTGCATGAATCTTTTTATTCAGGGTTAACAGTTCGTTTATAAGTCTGATCGTAGTATCGGGAGGAGAAAAGGAATGCCAAAGATTCACAAATGCATTGAGAGCATTGAAACGCTCGATGTCTGAAACATTCGTTTTCCTGGCATTGGCAACGATTTCCATCAAATAGGGTTCGGTAGGTTTCGGCTGGGCCTGGGTTGTCCCAACCATTATCATGAATGCATACAGGATAAGCAATGTGAATAATGAAGGATGAACCGGGGCATGGGTTACAATGGGTTCGGAGTGGTTGGTGTTTTTTTCTTTCATTTGAAAGGGTGATTCTATGCCTAAATGAAAATGTAACCCGAATCTATTGTTAATAATATAACAATATGGAATTCAATGAAATATAAAACAAACATACGAAAAAGATTTGTCCCTTCTTTTTTAATTTCAATTTTGGAATGGAGAAGCCGGATCCATTTACCACCCTGAAACTTTTCTCAGATTTTTCTCATTACCCGGGTAATATTGGGTTATCTGGTTACTCAATAAACATCAACTGGTTAAACCAAATATGGTATAAGCGTAGGGCGACTGATAGGGAGCATTATCGCATATACAGTGTTAGCGGTTCGTTGTTTTTCTTACCCCTGGTCTTTCTTAACTACAGGACAATAATCTATTTCCTGGCTTTTACGAAGTCAAAAATCGCTCCTACAGCAACACCAATGGCTAAACCCATTGCAATGCTCAAAGAAGTATTACCCGAAGAAATTCCATAGGCTGCTCCGAATGCCACTCCAAGAGCAGCACCAATTCCGATACCATTTCCTGATTTTCTATTTTTGTTTTCTGTCAAAATTAATGTTTACGTTGATTCGTGTTTAACTGTTCGCCACAACCGTTCAATAAAAATGTTGTCTAGGGCTCGTCCCTTACCATCCATGCTGATCCTGAACCGTTTTTCTTCAAGAGTAAAACCTAAAGAAGCTTTTTTTTAACCAGTCGTTTTCAATCTTCAGCTGCCCAATGCCTTCGTATAACCTGGCAACTTTTTCATCCTCTTTTGGTTGCCTGTGAACCTTGTCGAATAGGTTTGTTTGTACACCTTAACTTACTGTTCTAAATTTGGGGAGTATTATATCTCCTATAATTTCATTTTGTACAGTTTCCATTTGGGGTCCTGTCCGCTCTCCTTGTAGAGAAAATAGGCATGGCCGCGGTGTATCCGGATTTTTTGAGGGAAGGGCAACGGGATCACAAATTCATTGGCCAGGCTGCCCAATTCGATGTCTATTTTGCTCAGGCGCACCTCCCCATGTCTTTTAAAACTGGCATATACATCTCCATAAGCCTCATCTTTGTGCAGTTTCCACCAATGCCAGGAATCATCCGGGAAAAATGAATTTACAAGCGCTGCAGCAAATGCATATTCCTGGTCTTTGTGAAATGAGATCGGGATCTCTTTTACCGGATTCCAGTCTGCATCGAAAATTTCAATGACATCGCCGGCAAAATTAAAAACTGCGATCCGGTCGTTTTGCAGTTTGACCATCATGGTTTTGTTCTTTGTCCGGGAAAAGAAATCATAGGCACGTTCATCGTAGTCGCGGTAAACCGTATCGCCGGCCCTGGATGGAGCTATAAAGAAATACTTATCCCGGTAATAATCACCTTCGGCTTTATTATGCTTCCCCTTCTGCAAGTACATTTTACCCTGGTCTATATCATAATAGCCCATGTTTGTCCTGAACCCGTTGGAAAGATCTTCCTGGAAGTAGAGGCGGTTTTTCATCATAAAGGAAAAGGGGCCCAGCATGCGCTCAACAGAATCCACCGTAGTTTGATAGGGGAAAGAAAAGTGATTCAGGGACTGATCGTAATGACACTGGAACGCATTGCCTTTTTTTGAAAAATAATGAACATTGCCAATCGCATCCTTATACAGTTTGTCGGGGGGCAGCTCGGGCAATAAAACCTGTGCAAGCGTGTCTCCGTCGGTGTTCAGCAACAGCATGGCTGAGCGCTTCAGCTGGTATCTGAATACCAGGATCAGCAGATTGTCGCCCATGATTTCATAATCAAGCACCGAATATTCAGGATCCTTATACACAGCCGTGGCCTTCAGCTCGGAGATTGTCACGCTTTCAAGCTGGCTGACCTGTGGCTTTATCCTAATTTCCACCGCTTTCTTTATCACCTCCCCGACCTCAATGGCAAGCGGCTTATACCCAACGCAGGTGATGTCGATATAAACCGGAAGTTTCGAAAGGACCATTTCAAACTTTCCATGGATGTTTGTCGCAGTACCTGATTTTGTGTTTCGGATCATCAGGTTGACGTTTGCAACCGGGAGCCCGGTCTCTTCATTGAGGATGGTCCCATGAAATTTCAGATGCTGTCCGAATGACATCAAGGGCAAAACCACACAAACCAGAAATATGCATGTTGTGCCGATCTTCATGACAAACGGTTTGCGGAAACGCTCCAAAATCAAAGTTATCAAAAAAACAAATGCAAACTCAATCGCCTGGCATTCCTGTTAAAAACCGATAAATTTTTTATAGAATGCTTTTCTTTTGGCATCAGCCGAATCGGGCTTTTCAGGTTTTACCGCGGGCGGTTTGCTGTTTGCGGCCGACCTGCATAACCTGAATCCCACATAGCCATATCTGAATGAGGGATTTGCGCTTTCACGGTCGGACGAAGCGAGGCCTGAATAATCATGAAACCAGCTTCCTCCGCGGATTATCCGAAAAACTCCTTCGGGTGGGCCAACCGGATTCCCTGAAGGCGAAACCCCGTACCATGCTGGAGCGTACCAGTCGGCACACCACTCAAATACGTTGCCTGTCATGTCGTATATTCCAAGTTCATTCGGTTTTTTCCCGCCCACAGGATGGGTTCTCGAATCCGAATTTCCTACTTTCCAGGCCACTGCGGTATCGGTGTTGCTTCCGCTGTATTTATATCCCTTCGAAAGCAGGCCTCCCCTTGCAGCAAACTCCCATTCCGCCTCGGTAGGGAGCCTGAAGTTCATCCCCGTTTTCTCATTCAGATTCCTGATATACTCCTGAACATCGTTCCAGCTGATACGTTCAGCAGGACAGCTGTCGCACCTTCCAAAATAAAATTTGTTGGTATCCCGGTCCATGATCAGCCGCCATTGGCGCTGGGTAACTTCAAACCGGCCCATGTAGAAATCATCCAGCACGACCTGGTGGACCGGCTGCTCATCCGAACCGCCAAACAGGGAGCCCATTTTGAATTTTCCACCGTGAACAAACACCATGTCGGGACTCGTCCCCTGCGCAGAAATGAAATGTACGCAGAAGAAAAAGATGCAGGTTATTCCGGCATGTTTCAGAACTCCGGGCATGATCGGCCTGTTTTTCAGATATCCCATTTTCCTACAAATCATATCAATTGGGCCAAAAATCGGGCTTTGTTTTCGTGCCGCCCAATTGACGGCAGTCGACACATCCCGTGTACAGTATTTTTATCATCCCGGCATTGTAATAAAACCACACAGGATATTCCCAGGGGAAAAATGATCTGAAGCCAAACACCGGCAGGTCTTCTTCGTAGCAGGCGTTAAAACCCTTACTCATTCCTTCCACATCATGGTAAAAATATCTCCCGGACGACACCGAGGCTGCAAAAAAATATCCCAGCACCACATTTTCAGGATTCGTCAGGTTGACCAGGTTCCCTTTGATGGCCAGGGGCTGTTTTTCATAAAGCCCACCCTGTTCATTGCTGTTGATGCGCATCTGCTCCCAGTAATTGTAAGCCTCCTCGCTCAGGGCAAGCTGACTCACCAGCATGCTGTAAAGGACCGTCAAACGGGAGCTGTGTTCGTCCACATTGTGTAAAGGAAATTGAGTGTAGCCATTTTGAGAAAGGCCCTTCGTCGACAGGGTAAATACATTCTTTACCGGACCTGTAGCCCAGCAGATCATGTTGGAGGAGTCGGGGGGTGCGATCTGGTGAATAATACCATCATAGTAAAATTCGGCGGCATGGGCCGAATGGTACTCCCAGGTTTCTTCAATCTCCCATTTATAAAAGTGACTGTCGTCGCCAACTGCATTGAGATCCACATAAAATTGCATAATCTTCCGGGGTGTTTGGGAGTTTGGTGCCGGCACCTCATTCACCGAATAATAGACCGAATCCAGCGAAGGGCCTTTGGGCATCTGATCGAACCCCGATACCAGCTCCTGGTTGTCGGGTGTCAGCACCCTGACCCTGTATGCATTGCCGGGTACAACATATTCATCGCCCATCCAGGTAAGGTAATGACCCGGACTGTACTCTTCCATCGTAAAAACATGGCCTTTTTGATCGGTGACCGTCACCTGGCAACCCGAGACCGTTATATAATCCGGAGACTGAAACGGGGAGGAGAGGGAAACTTCGACCTCCTGCCAGCCTTCCGCATTGACGATCCGTCCTGAAACAACATATTTATTCCCTGATGCTTCATCAATTTCAGGATCATAGGCCTTGATGCAGGAGAACAGCAGGAACAAACTGAGCAGGAACAATATATTTTTCATTTCAGGCGGTGTACGCATTTACAAATATACGTCAATCATCATCCCAATAAAACAAACAAGAAAAGTTTGCTAATCCCCTAAAGCATTAGTATATTAGCGAATTCAAACAAAGAGAGGGATGTTTCTAACTGAATAAAGGAGAAAAGCCATGTCAGATACCCTAAGGATCATGTACTTCAAAGTGAAAAGCCATTTCAACATCGTCGCTGTGACGTTGCTGGTTTTTATTGTGGCGATGCTGACCGGCGGCTGCAAAAGCAAGTCGGATGACCCGGCGGCAACGGGTGAAACGCTTCGTTTCGTCTTTATGGCCGACAGCCGCGGGGACGAACTGAAGGGTCCGGTGAACACCCCGGTGCTAAACGCCATCATCAGCCAGATCGGCGCGTTGTCGCCCAAGCCCTCCTTTGTGATTTTCGGCGGCGACATGTCGTACAGGGGCTACATCCATCCATCCTATACCTTCCAGGCATGGAAAGATCTGTTCGCACCCCTTACCGGCAACGGAATAGCTTTGTACACGGCCGTCGGCAACCATGAACTGTATTACCAGCACTCTGATTCAGGTTTTATACTCGGGAACCAGCAGGAGTACCAGCGCATATTTTCGGAGAACCCCACCAACGGGCCTGCCGGCTATGAGCACCTGACCTATTCCATCACCTCCCCGGGCGGCAACTCCTTTTTTGCCGTACTGGATGCCTACTACCTGACCCACGACTACAAAGATTCGACCCTGGGTGGCAACATCGATTCCGCCCAGATGTCGTGGCTGAAAGCCCAGGTGGCCCAAACCAAGGCGACACACAAATTCCTTTTCATTCATGCACCCTATTACTATGTCTCCAACGACCCGGAAGAGCCATCCGCGGCAAATAAGTCCTATACCGCGCTCTGGTCTTTCCTCGACGTCAACAAGTTCGACTTTTACGCCTGCGGGCATTCGCATCTTTTTTCCCGTAAGACCGTTGACACCAGCATTCCTCCGACTCCACAAACCACACCGCCGACTCCCGCCTGGCAGAACAATGTGGTCCAGCTTCTCAATGGCGCCTGCGGCGCCGGCCCTGACACCGGGACCATCCCTCCCGATGTCAAAACCGCCTGGAATGTGCACAATGATCCGTTGACCTATTACTTCACCGTGGTCGACATCTCCGGCGGCACAGTGACAGTTAACAGTTACAAGGGTAACACGGGAGCCTACACCGTGTTCGATACCTTTATAATTAACAAGTAGACTTAGCCATAACACAGAAGGGAATTTCCACCCCCCAAGTCAGGTTAAACAGTATTGAATATGTTCTTTTAAAAACAAAATCTGTCATGAAAACAAATTTACCAAAACGAGTAAGCCCGGTCATTTCCGGCCTCTTTTCAACCATGGTCCTCTGCTTTGTTCTCAGCTTCCTGCCCGGAACGATTCATGCCCAATGGAACCCCAACACCGCTGTTAACATCGAGATTTCCAGTCTTGCCGTTGCAGATATGCAGCAGGTCGCCACAACCGATGGCAAAACCTGGATTGCTTTTTATGCCCAGGTTGGAGGCAATTATAACATGATGGCCCAGCTGATCGATGCCGATGGCTATAAACTCCTGGGAAATGATGGCATGCTTGTCGACAGTCATACTTCAGGTTCGGCCACCTATGTGTTCAACGTCTGTATTGACGGCTCAAACAACCTGATCATTGGGATGCAGGACGAACGGCAGGCAGGAAACATGCAGGCCATCGCCTATAAAGTCTCACAAACCGGCGCCATGATGTGGGGTGCCGATGGCATCGTACTGGGCGGTGGTCTTGCACCCTATCCGGCCAGTTTAAGCACCGGGGAATGCATTATTGCCTGGAATGAGACCAACAGCAACACCCTTAAGCTTCAGAAGATCACAACCGCCGGAACGCCGGCATGGACAACCCCGATTTCGGTCCTGGTTGGTTCAACCAAGACCACCCGCGGGCAGCTCATAGGAATTTCAGGTGGAAAATTCTCCATCGTTTTCCAGAAGATGACATCCGGGATATACACATCCCTTTATGCCCAGGCTTTCGATAATACGGGAACCGCGCTGTATGCGCCCGTGCAGATCTGTAACGAAACCACCGCTGCCTACCGATATTATTCCCTTGCAGCGGAGGGCGACACCACATACTATGGCTATTACAGCTCCACCGGCAACCGGTTTAACTCCTACCTACAGAGGATCAACCCCGACGGAACCGTACCCTGGGGGATGAATGGGTCGAATTTCAATACCTCCACCGGTGCAAACAACAATTACCAGATGACCACAAGCATCAATATTACACCTGGTTCAAACTATGTTTGGTCGGTATGTACCTTCAGTGACCCGAATCAGACCGTATATGGGATCTACATTCAGAAATTCCTGAAAACAACCGGTGCCAGGCAGTTTACCAACACAGCCAAAGTGGTTTATCCGATCGGAAGCAACATGTACACACAGGCAGGGGCTCTTGCCCTGATGAATGACGCACCCATGTTCATGTACTATACCTCCAATTATAAAATTTATGCCACCAGGCTTGATGAAGCCGGGAATTTCGTGTGGCCGGGCAACCAGGTAGAGATAAGTTCAACCACCGCGACGGGCGGAAACGGTAAAATGCGTTACGGGTTTACCCCGGTAGGTCCGAACAAGTGCGCCGGCACATGGACAGAGAAGAGGGGTGCTGATTACAAGGGATATGCCCAGGGCGTTTCAATTGGCGGGCTCACGGGCATTGAAGTTGCCACCCAGGGAGGTGTTCCTGCCCAGATAACCACAGACCAGGGAACGCTGCAGCTTGTGGCCACAGTCTATCCTTCAACAGCCAATCAGGCCGTTACGTGGAGCATCCTCCCGGGAACAGGGGGCGCAACCATCGATGCCAACGGGCTTGTGACCGGAATATCCAACGGGACTGTTTATGGGGTTGCCACATCCGTGCAGGACACCACGGTTTCGGGGTCCATTCTCATCACACTCACCAACCAGAGTGCTGTGGCGCCTACCGTTGTGACATTACCTGCATCAGATTTCACCTCCAGTACGGCCATCATCAATGGCACGGTCAATCCAAATAACTTTTCCGCTGATGTGATCTTTGACTATGGCATCTCTGTTTTCTACGGCAATACCGTGCCCGGAAATCCTCCCACGGTTACAGGTAATTCAACCACATCGGTTTCTGCAGCGCTCTCGGGTCTCACGCCCAATACCCTGTATCATTACCGGATCAGGGCAACCAGCGCAGCCGGATCATCACACGGAGCCGATCTCACATTTTTGACAGGAGGGGTAGGGGTGAACGATAAAAATTCACCAGCCATTGAGATCTATCCTGTTCCCAACGACGGGCTTTTCAACATCTCCCTTCCCGGTGACCAGGAGTTGTCGTACAAACTCGAAATTTATAACACGCTTGGTATGCGGATTTACGGCGCAAAGACAATAACCTTAAGCAGGAACAGGGTTGAGCCGGTCGATCTGCGCGCTTTCCCGGTCGGGGTCTATACGATCATTTTGCGCAATGCCGACAACAAGGTGGTGAGAAATGTGATGGTAAACAGGTAATTCATTTAGTATAACAAATCGACCGTGGATCCTCCGTCAAGCTCGGAATCCTGAAACAGTTCAAAGGTATAACTGTCGCTCTCTGATGAATAAACCTCACTAAATGATTGCACATAAGGATAGGTGTCGGGTGTAAACCAGGAATCAAAACCAAATTCCGGCTTACTTACGTGAAATGGTACATCCTTAATGGAACAATTAATTGTCAGGCCTCCTGCCCAATAATTTCCTGTACAATTGGTAAAGGTGAATGACGCGGTATTATTGGGGTTTATTGTAACCGTTATGGAACCGGAAGAAGGCGCTTTAAGGGAACCTGTCAATATATTTCCGTTTTGTGTGCAGGTAACACTCCCCGTTTCATAATTACCGTTTTCATCGTTACTTGCAAGCAGATTTCCGTTTTTATCGTAATGCTTTACATGAACGGCCCAACGAAGCGTTATATTCGCACCTTTGTATTGTTTTATCGCTGCAGTGGTAATGTTCAAATCGGCATAGGCTCCGGTTGATTTCCCATTCCCGTATGCAGTAAGGGTTGCTTTATAGGTTCCGTTCTGAGGATATTGATGTTCGAAAGTCTCCGCAGCCGTGGTGGAGGTCTGTCCATCTCCAAAATCCCAGAGATAGGATGTTGCATCTGTGGAGGTATTGGTAAATGAAACGATCCCGTTCGCTTTTTTGGTATACTTGAACATCGCATACGGGTCATTTACAACCGGGTCGGCTGAATCAGTCTTCTTACAACCCGGAACCATCAGGAACAGTCCTGATAAAATGAGCAAAAAGGATAGTTTTTTCATGGGGCTTTGTCTTGGATCTGGTTATTTTGTAAAAATAGACCATCCAAAAACAAAAGTCAATGACACAAACGTGTCATTTTCATAGCATGGAGATTCCTGACAACAGGTGCACGAACACGGCCAGGTTAACGCGGATTACTGAAATATCACGAACATCTTTACCAGCTGCCCGGGCTTTGCGGGTGAGCCGGGGTTGATCCTGGCCGTGATGTCGTCTCTTACCCCCACACATCCAGGAATACACCCTCATCTTACCGAATAAGGATCATTTTCTTCGTTTCCGATCTGTTCCTCCCGGTGCAGATCTGGTATAAATAGGTTCCGGCAGGTAAATCAGAATTGTCGATCTCAAGGGAACCCGATGGGCCATCTGTTGCAAAAGATTTGACCGGTTTACCTTGCAAATTGTAGAATGAAATTTGTCCTTTCGATTCTCCCGGCATCAGTTGGTAATCAATCCGAGTGTGCCCGTCATTTGGATTGGGGAATACATTGGATACTGACCTTCCATGGATTTGGGATCCCAGTTCCGACTGACTGTTGGGAAGGCTTCCCGGCAGGGTATAGATTTTACTGACATTCGCTCCTGTCGCAAGCGATTCTACTCCAATCACCATTTTAGTCCCGCCGGCAGTATTAACTACAGGTTCAGCGTATGAAACTTTTGCCGGATTGGCTGAATCACCTTCTGCAAAGATGATCGATCCATCCTCGTTATAAACCATAACCCTTGTCTGGTAAAAATCCACCACCATATATTCTATGGCTGCATCCAGGTTAAAAAGCTTATCAGTAATGTACATGACACCAAAATATTGATTTGGTTGCGCAGGGATATTGATCGTTTTAAATAATGTATAGTCAAGGTTATACAGGTCAATCCTATGATTAACCACATCTGGAATAAACCATTTTTCTCCTCCGTTTACCAACCGGCAAACACCTGGAAATGTTTGATCGGGAGGTACAGGATAGATGTGATCCAGCACGATTTGAGCGTTCAGCATCAGGTTGCTGAGAAGAAGCGTAATGGTTAATGAAATTAGTCGTTTCATTTTGAGGATTTTAGTAATTATTGGTCGTGCGAGTTTGAAGCTCTTGACGGCATCAGCGCATCATTCAAATTTCATCACCACGGTATGCTCGTTCATGATGGTATTCCAGATCACCGGTGCAAATCAGGGCGTGGGCACAGGAAAGGTGCCTTTGTAAACGAAGGTTTGCATGGGGTAGATGTTGATGCTGGCATGAGGATTCCCGATGTCATAGGTTTGGTAATAATAGGAAATACAGGGCTGATAATTTGAACTGGTATTCAGGCTGCCCGATACCCCGAAGCCGCTGAAGGTTCTTCCGGGGATATTGTGCACCCTGGAATCGACAATGCCTCCCTGGGCCCAGTAGGTGTAGTCCTGGCTGTGGCCGCCGCCTCCAAAATTGAACCTGTCGAGCCCTGTACCCATCAGGATATTCATGTCGTTGTTGCTTCCTCCCATCGAATAGGAGGCTGTAAAGGCCCCCCAGTCCTGGATACCGCCACCAATGGAGGGTTTTTCGGGGCCGGTAGCCATGTCTTTATACCACAGGTCGCCTAGGAGATAATAGTGCGATGTTGCAACGGCCGTGGCGCTGTAATGCATTCCGGCGAGTGAGTTGTAGTCGAAGGAAAAACCATCGTGCGAATGCACATACAGGTTACCGCCCTTATCGCTGGTGGCCATGAAGGGGGGCACGGTCTGGTAGATATAATAACCCTGAAAAGTTTTGTTGAAATTGTTGATGGAGAAATTGGGCGTGCGCTGCATGTGGCCCAGATCAGCATGACTGATATAAGGAAATCCCCATCCCCAGGTTCCGCAGAAATAGCCGAAGTGCATGGTGCAGGTGCCTGTTCTTACCGGCGACACCTGGCTCGGATCCCTGGGGTTGTACCATTGAAGGGCGACGGTTCCATCAATGGCTTTGTAGTGAGGCCAGGGATTCCGGTTCCCGGTGCTCCTCACCGTGATCTGCACCGGTTGGGATGGCTGCAGCACGTTCCATGCGGTATCGGTAACACCCAGCTGGCCGATATTGTAAACATTCCAGTGGTTGTCGGGATGGCATTTGACCGGAGATCCATTCTCCCAGTAGGTATTGGGAATCTGGCTTGGGACACCATTTAAACCTGAACGGTAGTCGGGACTGACCGCATATTCTTTCAGGAGGCCGGCCGTTGGAGCCTGAGCCGTGAGCAAAACCGTATTTACGTAGTTTCCATCCCCATCCGAATATTTGGCAGGCGTGATGATGGCTCCCGCAATCACCGGAGCCTGAAGTCCCAGTGCAAGATAAAGCATGTTGGCAACAAACTGGGCGCGTGCCATCGGATTGATGATCACCGTGTTTTCCGAAAGACCTGAATTGGCGAAGGGCAGGTCACTCACAAATTTGTTCTGAAGGCGGTACTCATAGGAATTCACCACCAGGTAATTTACAGCCTGCATGAACACAGTTACCTCCTTTTTGATCATGGTCGTGAAGCTCTCGGTATACCAGTTTTTTGCGTCTGTTCCGGTGGAATCGACCAGGCCGCAGGCATTGGTGTAGACATTCGTTGCCTGGAATTGATAATTCACCAGGGAAATAAAATAATTTTCAACCAGCAGGTACAACAGGCTCAACGATTTTGCATCACTGAATCCTTGTCCCCTGAGCGCGTTGACCGTGGCGATCGTATAATTCATCACCACATTGGTGTTGGGGGTTGAAGGAGGAACGATGAGGAGGTGGAGCTGGTTCACGATATTTTTCATGTCGTACTGGATGGGCGGCGCCCCTGCATCAGGATGGACCGTCAGGGCATAATTGACCGCTTTTGATTTCAGGGTCTGAACCTGGGGGGAGGAGGCATCAAGCCCCTGATTCTTATACATGGCCGCCGTTTTCGGGAAATAGGTCAGGCCCGCAGAGGAGGTTGAATCCAAAACTTCCATCAGGTATCCCACATATACGTTTTTGGCGAGATCGCCCATATACTCGTTCAGCTTCGAAACATCGAGCGAAAGTTCCTGTCCAAGCTCCGTGATCTGATTTGACAGTTCCGTAACCTGATCCTGCAGCGCGGTGATCCCGTTCTTTAATGCATGGTACTCGGCCTCCTGTCGGTTGTAAGTATGGACCGCACTCAATGTTTTAAAGATCATCACGGCTGCCCCGTTGGGTAAATCATCGGATTGGATGTTCGACCCCAGCTGGTAACAGAGGAAGGGAGAAAATGCTTTGTTATTCGACGCTTCATAATAGGATACCATGCTCAGGCTCTGATTGGTAAACACATTTACATTGTCAGCAGGATCGTCGTTTACGGGCGTGTAGGTAACCTCTGTCTTGCGGCACGAACCGGTCACTATGATCAGCATCAGAAACCAAAACAGGGGACTGCACCAGCTCCCCGGGATGACGGAGCGTGGTTCTTCCGGGATTCTCCTTTTCATATAGTCGGGATTAAATGAATGGCTCTAACAGGTAAGCGATATCCAAATATAAGCCAATTTATCCGGTTATCCACCTGATTTAACGCCTCCCATTTTGAATCACCATTTTCCTGATGAATACATTTTCATTGCTGTATATATGCATCACATAAGTTCCGTCGGACAGGGTACAATTAAACTGAAAATTCTCCTCAGGATGATCAAATACCTCCATCGTCCTTCCGATCATATCCCGGATGATGACTTTATCCAGGCGTTTTGTGGATTTGATGTAGAATGAGCCGTCGTTTGGATTGGGGTAGAGGACCACAGCGTTTGTTTCTGTATCATGCATGCCCGTAACTCTATCCACGAACGTTTGTTTAACCGGGGAGTAAACAGACTGGCCGCAGATATTCATCGCCAGCACCTTGATGGTTGAATTGCCAAGGAAGGCCGTGTTCCACACAACGGTACCCACAACATCCGAACCGGTAATCACCCCTGCACTGACAGGAAACAGCGCCCATGAGTAACTGTCGGCACCTGTGACCGGTGCGATGGTGTATTCGCTGCTGACGATATTACTCAGGTTCACCGTATCAGGACCAGCAGGCATCCCGGGGATGGCAGGCAATACATTCACCGTTACTGTAACATTGTCGTTTAAGATGGAAATGCCGTCGTTGACGGTTACAGTGTAAACCGTGGTCACGATGGGATACGCCAGCGGATTCTGAATGGTTGATGCGAATCCGGCAGGAACGGAAGACCAGGTATAGGTATAGGAGCCAGAACCGCCCCCGGGAAGCGCCAGCAACTGCACAGGTTGTCCGGCGCAGGCAGTACCCGGGGTAGCTGTTACATCCAAAGTAAGGGGCCCGCTTACGTTCACAAAGACATCATCGGTCTTGCTACAGCCATAAAAATCGGTCACGGTGAGTGTGAAGTTCACAGAGGTGGTAAGAATTACCGTTGCCGGATTCTGAATATCAGGGTTGACCAGTAAACCGGCCGGTTCCCAGTGATAGGTATAGGTTCCTGATCCGCCTGAGGCAGAGCCACTGAGTGTGGTCCAGCTTCCGCTTGGAATTGATTGATCCGGCCCGGCATTGGCCATGGGGAGTAAATGAACATTAACGGGGAAAGCGGATGAAGCTGTTCCATTGCCGCAGGAATTGGTGGCATACACCGTCAGATTCCCGGATGTGGCGTTGGGTGCAAAATCGATGTAGATGAGATTCAGGGTTCCGTAATTGATGGTAGCTCCGGTTCCTGAATAGCTCCAGGAATATGAAGTGGCATTGGGAACCGATGGTATTAAAAAGAGAACTGCAGCCTGACCCTGACAGACATCACTGCTGCCAGTGATTGTTCCAGCTGCACCTGGTAACGCGTTCACTGTGATCGGGAAGTTTGCCGAAACAGTTCCGTTTCCGCAACTGTTTGAACCATTTACCATCAGGTTTCCAGAAGTTGCATTGTTGGCAAAAGAGATTGTTATTGAATTTATGGTACCATTGATGGTGGCTCCGGTGCCAGTATAGGACCAGTTGTAACCCGTGGCATTGGCGATGACAGGCACGGTGTAGGCCGCGCTGTTCTGTCCCTGGCAAACCGCAGCCGGACCAGTGATGGTGCCGGGTGTGGCCGGGAGAAGGTTGCCTGAAGCCGTATAGTTGATATAGTAGGTGGCGGTGGGTGAGTCGTTCATCACATCTGCGTTGGAGTTCGTATACTGGCATTCGGCACCTCCGCCGGCTGTGTTGTTAAATGTTAGCGCAGGTATTCCCGAAATCAATGTGAATTTCAGGTCGGCCAGCTTGCTGGCGTTGGCCAGGCTGACCCCTGTTGTACCGCTCCAGGCGATCACGATCTTGGTGAGGTTGGTTGAGATGTTGGTCGCCGTGACCGTGCAGCCGGTAAGGACCGGGTTGATGTTGGCCGCGCTGGTATAGGTCATCATCGTCGGGTCAAAGTCAAGCCGCAGGGTAAATCCTTTAATCTGGTTGAAACTGTTCACCGTGACCGGGATGGTAAATGTACCTGCGCTGCAGCCCGCTCCGGTTCCTGCCGTGGTGATCGGTGCATTGGTAGAATAAACGTCATTGAAAACAAGGGGAGTACCCCTGAAGCTCCTCCCGTTGGTCATGGTCAGGTTTTTCAGCACGGTCAACGCATTCGTGGCCGGATTGAATTCCACCAGGGTACCAAAGCCGCCGGGGCCACCTGTATAGGAGGTGGCATACAGTTTATTGTTCAGCACAGCCCACTCTCCTTCGAAACCTGCCCCGTCTGTGAGGGCGTTAAAATTATAAAGTACGGCAAAGGTGCTGGTAGCAATGGTATATGAGAATAGGTACCCGTTATTGTTGGTACCCCCGTAATTGGTTGAACCGTATAGCTTACCATTGTATTCCCTGAGACCTGCATTGCAGTTTTTGATGCCTGCCGGGAAGGTGTATTCAACAGTAAAGTTGTAGTTCACCGGATCCAGGGAGAAAATGACTGCATTGCCCACCGGCACCGGAGGATTTACATCATACCCTTTCACCTTGGTGGTGCCGTATATCTTGCCGTTTGAAGCCTTTAGGAAGTTGCCTTTGTAAAATCCATAGGCATTCTCGTTGTGAGAGAACTTTCGTGTTGTGAAAGCATTGGTGTTGATGTCCCAAACATAGATGCTGTCCCTGAAACAAGTGAGGACCTTACCTGTTGCGACTTCGGTGAGCCCGACAGACTCGTAGTCATTTGCGTTTGTAATGTTCTGGGCTGTTATTTCTGCCCTTGTATTGGATCCCATGGTATAGGAAGAGAGGCGGTAAGTGTTTCCTGCATATCCCAGGTGTATATAACTGTAGTAAAGCTTACCGTTGGAAGCAAGCAGGGGGCGGTTGAATTTCAGGCAGATTTGGTCCGTGTTATAGGAGGCTGGAAAATAGGTGTGTTTAAAAGCATCGGGCAGGAAAGTCACCACCCCAGTCCGTGCATTGATCTGCACCAGATCACCCAACTCATGTAGTTTATCGGCGCTGAATCCAGGCTGATTTGGCAGGGAACCTCCCATACCGGTGTATCCCAGAAGGATGGAGTCGTTGACTTGTAGTAGCTCACCCACCATTCCTCTTCCCTGCAGGGAGTTGTTTTCGGCAAGGACCGTGGTCACCTGGGTACCGAGGTCAAAAGAGAATATCGATCCTGCATTGGCGGTTCCCCCATTGGTCATCCGGCCGATGATCTTATTGTTATTGACAAAAAACTGGATCTCCTTGGCGTACCCTGGCAGGCCTGCCGTATTGGGTAAAATATTTTCCATTATCCCCGACATTACATCATAACTGAACATTTGTTGAATGGGGTTATTAAAGTCATCTTCCCAGCTTCCGTAGATTTTGGAGCCAACCACCTGGAAACCTGAATTTTGGACATATAAGGGCCCGGTAAGATCTAGAACCTTCGAAAAAGTGTTTGAAATGGGTGCATATTTAATGATGGTGCCAAAGCCGTATGCCCCGTCAGCTTTCGAAAATGCATAAAGTTTCCCGTCATTTCCCTGGACCAGTCCGCCGACCTGGGACCCCAGGATATTCGTTTCAGCGTATCCAATCGTCAATTTATACTTGACTGTATTATCGGTCATGTTGTAAGCCCATACACCACCGCCAATATGAGCATCCCAATTGGGAAAGGAACTTAATTTGGTACCATAAAATGTATTCAATGTTGGGTTATAAACGATGTCACCGGTAGGGAAAGTCAAAATCGTAGACACCATATCCGTTGAGTTCAGGTCATGGACAAATTCCAGCTGGTCTGTTACCGTATTGATCCGGTATAGCGCCCCATCGTCCAACGAGGCGGGTTGGTTTATATTCCTCTTTGACAAAACCCCGTACAGGTTGCTTCCGTCCCCATGGATAAGGTTGCTCAAAGGCCTGTAACCAATGCCAAATGGCAGGTTGCTGAATTCCCCTATCTTTTTATAGGCCATGGTATTGACGTCGAATTTCCAGGCCCCGCCCACGTCATAGGTTCCGCCAAGTACAGCGATGCCGTAAAACACCCCGCTGCTCATCTCCACCACCCTGAAGGCGGGACCGCCCAGGTCATTGTTGTAGGAGGCCGTATGATTGATATCGGCCATGTTGAATTCTCCTGCCCCGGTAAATGAATACAGTACCTGGGTTTTATTGGTTACGGGATCAAACCTGTAGAAAATCCCCCTGTCGGTTTTATGCTCCATATCCAGGTTTACAACGCCTGATGGCAGAAACGTTACACCGTAATATTTCCCGTCCATGCCCAGTGTGAGGCCCCCTTTCCCATATTGCCAGTCATTATCACCGTTTATTACAAGATTGGTTGCAGTGAATGGATTTCCTCCCAGGCTGCTAAAAACAGAGGAGTTGGTGGTGGCCGGGTTGTACTTCACGAGGGCCCCGTTGGAGTTTGCCCCCCCGAATTCGGAGGTGAAGAGGAGGTTCTGGCTGATGGCTGCGGCTCCACTCAGCAGGAAAATCGAAAGAAGGAATAAATTTTTCATAGGACAGGTTTTTAAACATATGTATATAAAGATACAATGGTCATCAGATCGATGTCAAGTACAACATGCGAAAAACAGGATCCTTATTTCACAATGACAAGCTGGTAGGCGGCCTCTCCGGCTTTCAGCTTGTAGATGATGCTGCGCGTTTTCTTACTATCCTTGGTTTTGAGCGGGAAGGTCCTGACAAGGGTGTTCTTGTTTATCTCATAAACATCGTGACCCACATAATCCTGGAATTTTCCTCCCTTTTTCATGTCACTCTCTGTTACTTCGGGAAAGGTGATCATGGAGAGGGATTTATCCTTGATGGATGCTACGCCGAGCACGTTACCATAGCTGCCTGTACCAACGTTTAAAGTGATGATGTAAATTTCATCGTAGCCGTTGCCGTCAAGATCAGCCACCAGGACCTTGTTGATTGGATCGACATCGATAAATGGCACAGCAGAACCCGGATTCCCTGCAAAGGCAACGGTGATATCGCTCAGACTTTGGCTGTTGGGATGGGCCTCTTCAACCGTAATGACTTTCCCTTTTTTAGTCTTAAACTCTTTGGTGGTGGGTGCCGATGTCTGGGAAAATCCGGTGAAGGAAAACAACAGGACTACACATACGGATAAAAGAATTGAGTTTTTCATAAGAGGTGGATTTGTTTCTGGTTAGGATTCATAACC